>Ga0160453_100198_pt1 | contig 57976 bp, 58 predicted proteins | sample HID1971K_E6MG_FD_108228 | JGI IMG/M metagenome (GOLD analysis project Ga0160453, IMG submission 108228) | Enriched millipede-associated microbial communities from UW Madison campus, WI, USA - HID1971K_E6 MG | ecosystem: Host-associated > Arthropoda: Insects > Digestive system > Unclassified ...
GACGGACGCGCCCCAAGGCGGGCTGGTCGTCGACGAGCAGCACTGGGACGCGGCGCGCGTGCGACGACGCGACGCCCGGCTGAAGGCGCAGGGCCTGACGGTCTCGGTGGCCGCGGTGCTGCACATGCCCACCGGCCGCATCGCGGCGTACAACGAGCTCGTCCTCGCGGAGGATCCGGCCGGCGCCACGCAGCAGTACGGCACCCTCGTCGTGAAGGAGCACCGCGGTCACCGACTCGGCACGATCGTGAAGTGCGCCAATCTGCTCCGCTGGCGAGGGATCGCGCCGCAGTCGCCGCGGGTGTCGACGTTCAACGCCGAGGAGAACAGACACATGCTCGACATCAACGAGGCCATCGGCTTCGTGCCCGCCTCATACGCGGGCGCGTGGCAGAAGGTGCTCGACGTCTGAAGGATCAGGGAAGCGGACGCCGCGGCATTCGCTGGCAATGCGCGCAGAAGTGACTCGACCGGTTGGTGAACGACACGCGCACGATCGGACGGCCGCATCGGGGACAGGGCTCACCGGTGCGGCCGTAGGCATTGAGCGAGTGGGCGAAGTATCCCGCCTCGCCGTTCACATTGACGTACTGCGCGTCGAAGCTCGTGCCGCCCTCGGCCAGGGCCTTGTCGAGCACGTGGCGGACCTCGGCCAGCACACGGCCCGCGGCTCGGGCCGACAACGCACGCGCAGGCGTCTCCGGATGGATGCGGCCGGCCCACAGCGCCTCGTCCGCGTAGATGTTGCCCACACCGCTGAGGACCGTCTGATCCAGCAGCACCCGCTTGATCGCGGAGTCCTTGCGCGCCAGCGCACGCCGGAAGGCGGCATCCGAGAAGGCGGGGTCCAGTGGGTCGCGCGCGATGTGCGCCACCTGCGCGGGAACGGATGCCTCGTCCCCGCCGAATCCGCCGGCCGCGCGATCGGGCGTCGCGACGAGGTCGTCGATCGCGAGCGAGCCGAAGGTGCGCTGGTCGGCGAAGACCACCGACACCTCGCCGTGGTCGGGATGGGACAGGTCGATGCGCACACGCTCGTGCCGTTCGGGCGCCGCGCCCGGGGCACGCAGCAGCAGCTGACCGCTCATGCCGAGATGCCCGACGACCGCCTGTTCGGCGGGTCCGTCGGCGTGCCGGGGCTCCAGCGGCAGCCACAGGAACTTGCCGCGGCGCACCGAGGCGCGGATCCGCCGCCCGGTCAGCGCGGCCTCGAAGTCCGCACCGTCACCGGGGTGGCGTGTCAGCGCCCGGTCGTCGAACACCGACACACCCAGAACGGTCGCGCCGGTCACCGCGGGAGCGAGGCCGGCGCGGACGACCTCGACTTCGGGGAGTTCAGGCACGCCCGCTGAGCTCTCGCCACGCGGTGAGCGCGGCGGCCATCTCGGCATGCTTCTTGCTGGTGCCCGCGCCCTCCGCGGTGAGAGCGCCGACGGTCACGGTCGCGGTGAACTGACGGTCATGGTCGGGGCCGGTGGAGGTCACCGCGTACGCCGGCGGCTGCATGCCGCCGTGCGCCGCGAGCTCCTGCAGCGCCGTCTTCGGGTCCATCGCCGCGCCGTACCGCTCGGGGTCGGCGAGCAGCGGCTCCACCAGCCGCAGCACGAGGGCGGTGGCGGCATCCGAGCCCGCAGACAGGTGCGTGGCACCGAAGACGGCCTCCATCGTGTCGGCGAGGATCGAGTCCTTGTCACGGCCGCCGGTGAGGTCCTCACCGCGCCCGAGCAGGAGATGACGCCCGAGGTCGATGCCCCGCGCGATCTCTGCCAGGGCGACCGTCGACACGACACTGGCGCGCCGCTTGGCGAGAGATCCCTCATCGAGATCGGGATGCCCCGTGTACAGCCTGACCGTGACGGCCAGGCCCAGCACGGAGTCGCCCAGGAACTCCAGACGCTCGTTGTGCGGGACCTGCCCGTTCTCGTACGCCCACGAGCGATGCGTGAGCGCAAGCGACAGAAGCTCGGGGTCGATGTCGACCCCGAGCTTCTGCGTGAGTTCTGCGAGCGCCAGGCGCTCGGCAGTGACGTCGGTCACGTCAGGTGCGACGATCAGACGTCGGCGACCTTGCGGCCCTTGTACTCGAGGAACAGCTCGGTGCCCTGCGAGTCGGTGACGACCTTGGCCTGGTGCGGACGGCTGTACACGGTCTTGCCGTTCTCGACGGTCTTGACGAGCGTGGGGGCCTCGGCCTTCCACTGCGCGCGACGCGAGCGGGTGTTCGAACGGGAAACCTTGCGCTTCGGGGGGTTACCTGCCATGGCTAACTCTCTTCTGTCGGATCATCCCCGCGTGAGCGGGGAACGTCTGGGGTGAAGTCCTGGAGCGCGGCCCATCGTGGATCGGCCGGCTGGCTCAGCTCTGCACCGGTATTCTCGGCCAGCCGCTCACCCGTGGCCGGATCAAGGCCGGGGCAATCCGGCTGACATACCGGCTGAAATGGAAGCGACAGGACGACCGCTTCCCTGACCAGAGTTTCAAGATCCACGTGGTCGTCTTGAACCTCGAAGTCAGCTTCGTCCTCTCCAGGATACGCGAAAAGCTCCTGGAACTCGACTTGGAGCCCCTCGGCGATGTCGGTGAGGCATCGACCGCACACTCCGGTGTACTCCGTATCGATGTCTCCGGACAGCAGAATGCCCTCGTGGACCGACTCCAGGCGCACATCCACGGCCACCGGCTCGCCCTGGGCGACGGAGACGAGGCCCTCGCCCCACTTGTCGGGAGCGGGCACCTCGAACGAGTGCTCACGCATCTCGCCGGGATGATGCACGAGATCGTGCACCGGGATCGTGAACGGACCCGTCACATGCTTTCTGACCACGACTCCAGCCTAGCCGCGGCCGGCTGGTCAGATGCCGCGAGCGCCCGTGTCGAGGAAGCGGGCGACCGCCGCCGGCACGTACGGCGAGACATCTCCGCCGAGGGACGCGACCTGCCGCACCAACGAGCTGGAGACCAGCGCGTGCGCGGGGTCGGGCAGCAGGAACACGGTCTCGACGTGCGCGAGATGTCGGTTGACGATGGCCATCGGCGTCTCGTAGGCGACGTCGACCTGCGAGCGGATCCCCTTGACGAGCACACCCGCTCCCACGTCGGTCGCGTAGTCGACCAGCAGGCCCATGCTCCAGGAGGCCACCACGACGTCGCCCTCGATGCCGCCCTCGGCGATGGACTGCTCCAGCAGCGACTGCCGCTGCGCGATCGGCAGCATCGCCTCCTTGCCGGGGTTGTGCACCACCAGCACGTGCAGCTGGTCGTACAGCGACGCCGCACGGCGGATGACATCGAGATGACCGAGGGTCGGCGGATCGAACGATCCCGGGACGACGGCGATCCGGCTGCTCATGCCGAAAGCTTACTGGCCGCGAAAGGGTGTTCTCGCGCGTCAGGTCTTGGCGAGCGCCGCGCGTTCGGCCATGCCGACGTTGTGCTCCAGTGCCGCGGCGAGCCCCGGGTTGCGTTCCAGCGCCGGGTCTTCTTCGAGCACCCGCTCGGCGGCGACACGCGCCTCCGCGATGATGTCGGCGTCCTTCACGACGCGCAGCAGTCGCAGCGACGAACGCGCACCGGACTGCGCGTCTCCCAGCACGTCCCCCTCGCCTCGCAGTTCGAGGTCGACCTCGGCCAGCGCGAAACCGTCGAGCGTCGAGGCGACCGCATCGACCCGATCCCGCGCCGGCGTGCCCTGCGACGCCTCCGTGACCAGCAGGCACAGGCCCGGCACGCCGCCTCGGCCCACGCGTCCACGCAGCTGGTGCAGCTGCGAGACACCGAATCGGTCGGCCTCCAGGATCGCCATGGTCGAGGCGTTCGGCACGTCGACACCGACCTCGACGACCGTCGTCGCCACGAGCACGTCGACGTCGCCGCGGGCGAAGGCCTGCATGACGGCATCCTTCTCTTCCGAGGGCATCTTGCCGTGCAGGATCCGGACGCGGATGTCGGTGAACGAGGGATGCCGCGACAGCAGGTCGGCGACCTGCACGACACCCCACCGGGTACGGGGGGCCTCGCCCGCCGTGTCGCCGGCGGGCTCGTCGGCGGTGTCGTCCTTCGAGAGGGCTTCGGCGTCGATCGCCGCACACACGATGAACGCCTGACGGCCCTGCGCGACCTCTTCGGCGATGCGCTCCCACACCCGCCCGAACCAGCCGGGGCGCTCGGCGAGCGGCGCGACGAACGTCTCGATCGAGGCGCGGCCCGCCGGCATGGTGCGGATCGTCGACACGTCGAGATCGCCGAACACCGTCATCGCCACGGTGCGCGGGATCGGGGTCGCCGTGAGCACGAGGGCGTGCGGGGACGATCCCTTCGCCCGCAGCGACTCGCGCTGCTCGACGCCGAAGCGGTGCTGCTCGTCGACGACCACGAGCCCGAGATCCGCGAACGTCGTGGACTCGCTGAGGAGCGCATGCGTTCCCACCACGATGCGCGCCTGCCCCGACGCGGCACGCAGCGCCGCCTTGCGCCGCTCGGCCGCCGGCAGCTGGCCGGTCAGCAGCGTCGGCATGAGCTCGGGGGCAAGCTCGGGGCCGAGCATGCGCGCGATCGACCGCACGTGCTGCGCGGCGAGTACCTCGGTGGGGGCGATCAGCGCGGACTGGCCGCCGTCCTGCGCGACCTGCAGCATGGCGCGCAGTGCGACCAGCGTCTTGCCCGATCCGACTTCGCCCTGCACCAGCCGGTTCATCGGCCAGTCGCCCTGCAGGTCGCGCCCGATCTGCTCCCCCACGCTCGCCTGGTCCGCTGTGAGCGGGAACGGCAGCGCCGCGTCGAAGCGCTCCAGCAGCGGGCCCGGACTGCGCCGGGTGGCCGACATCGCCCGCACGAACGCGCGCTGCTGCAACAGCGCGACCTGCAGCACGAACGCCTCCTGCATCCGCAGTGTGGCGTGCGCCTGATCGATCTCGTCGAAGGACTGCGGACGGTGGATGCGCTCCAGCGCGGTGCGCGCGTCGAGCAGGTCGTGCCGCGCCCGGACCTCGGGGGGCAACGGCTCGGGGATCTCGCCCAGGCCGTCCAGCACCAGCTCGACCGTCTTCTGCAGCTGCCAGCTCGCGACGGTGCTCGTGGCGGGGTAGATGGGGATCGGCAGGTGCACGTTCGCCGCGGCCTTCAGGCGTGCGGCGTCCTCATCCTCGAACAGCTCATAGTCCGGGTGGGCGAGCTGCTGCGCGCCGCGGTACACGCCGACCTTGCCCGCGAAGATGCCCTGGCGGCCGGGCTTCAGATCGCGCACACGCCACGACTGGTTGAAGAACGTGAGCGACATCTCGCCGTTGCCATCGCTGATGACCACCTCGAGCAATGAGCCGTTGCGGTTCTTCATGCGACGCTCGTTCACACGACGCACCTCCGCGACGATCGTGACCGGCTCTCCGATCGGCAGTGTCGAGATCGGAGTCAGCTCACCGCGGCGCGCGTAGCGTCGCGGGTAGTGCACGAGCAGGTCGCCGACCGTCGTCATGCCGAACGCGCGCTCCAGCGCCGCCGCCGTCTTGCCGCCGATCGCGCCGCCCAGACGCGAATCGAGCGTGAAGGACGTCATGCCTCGAGGCTATCGCGCAGGCCCGACAGCCGCAGATCGGCCAGGCCGTGATCGGTCGCGCTCACCGCATCGGGCAGGACGGCCCGACTATCGTGAACGTGTGACGCGCATCATCGCGGGCCGCGCCGGCTCCCTCGTGCTCGACGTACCGGACGCCGGTACGCGCCCCACCAGCGATCGGGTGCGGGAGTCGCTGTTCGGCGCGCTCGAGTCCTCCGGGGCGCTCGAGGGGGCGGTGGTGCTGGACCTGTACGCCGGCTCGGGGGCGCTCGGGCTCGAGGCGGCCAGCCGCGGTGCGGCATCCGTCGATCTCGTCGAGAAGGCGCCGCGGGCGGCGACCGTGGCGCAGCGCAATGCGGGCCGGGTCGCGAAGGCACTGGGCGAGGGCACCGTCATCCGCGTGCACCGGTCGGCTGTCGACGCGTACCTGCGCACGGCACGCGGACCGTTCGACGTCGTGTTCCTCGACCCGCCGTACGACGTCGGCGAGACGGAACTGGCCACCACACTCGCGCTGCTCGCACCGCTGGTGGCCGAGGGCGCCGACGTCGTCATCGAGCGCGCCTCACGGTCACCCGAACCCGCCCTGCCGGACGGCCTCGTGGCGACCCGCGCGAAACGCTACGGCGACACCGCGCTCTGGTGGGCCACGACGGCCTGAATCGTGCCGGATGCGCCGGTGGCCGGGAGGCCGTTCAGACGACGGGTTCCGGCTCGACCGCCGGCATCCCGCTCCACACGTCCGTGCCCGCGAACCCGACGTCCCGGGTGATCGTCAGCTCCCCCGTCGGTGACAGCACGAGCCGGAACGTCACCGCATCCTGGATCATCCGCAGTTGCGCCACGAACCGATCCCCGTGCCATCCGCCGGCGACCGCGACGCGGTCGCCGTACCAGTCCCGCTCCTTCGGCATCGGCAGCTCGCCGACGCTCCACTCGTCGGGGCTGCACGCGAGCTCGATGCCGTTCAGGGCGAGCGAGCCGCGGCCGATCTTCAGCCGGACGATCGGGCCGCCCTCGTACGCGAACTCGACCACGGTGTCGCGCGTCTGGCCACCCGGCAGCGGGATCGCAAGGTGCTCCGGCAGGGGCACATCCGCCTCGACGGTGTCGAACGCCGGAAGCAGCTGCTGCCAGATGGCCGCGGGAGGTTGGAGCATGTCCGGGAGTCCGCCGGTGATCGCGACGACGGCATCCTGATCGGGCAGGACGATGACGTACTGCCCGAACGCGCCGTCCCCTCGATACGCGCCGTCCGGGCAACGCCAGAACTGGAAGCCGTAGCCCTGTTGATCCCACCGCCCGCTCGCACGGTCGCCGTTGGAGATCTGCGCACTCGTGGCCAGATCGACCCATGCCGCGGGGATCAGCTGCACGCCGCGCCACCGGCCGCGCTGCAGCAGCAGCTGCCCGAAGGCCGCCAGCTCCTCGGCACGGATCATCAAGCCGAAGCCGCCGGCATCGGTGCCCGTCGGACTCTGCAGCCACCACGGCGTCCCGATTCCCAGCGGTGCGAACAGCCGCGGCGTCAGGTAGTCCCGCAGCCGCTCGCCCGTGCGTCTTTGGACGATCTCGGACAGGAGGTACGTCGCGGCGGTGTTGTAGACCCAGTGCGTCCCCGGGGGGAACTCCAGGTCGGCGGCGAGTATCGCCCGTGCCCAATCCTCGGATGCCGACCAGTCCGGCTCTGCCGCATGCCCGGTCGACATCGTCAGCAGGTGACGAACGGTCAGGGCGCCGAGATGCTGCGATATCGTCGCGGGCGCAGCGTCAGGGATCAGGTCGACGACCCGATCGTCCAGCGACAGCAGACCCTCGTGGATCGCGAGCCCGACCGCCATCGACGTGAAGCTCTTGCTCACCGAGTACATCGCGTGCGGATCGTTCCGCTCGTACGGTGCCCAGGTCGCCTCGAGCACCACGTGGCCGTGCCTGATCACGGTGACGGTGTGGACGTGCTCGATCGTGTCGAGGGCCGTCACAAGCCGCGCGAGCGCCGCTGTGGGAACACCCTGGTCTTCGGGTCGTGAGCGGGGCAGCAGATCAGTCATCCCGCCCACCATAGCGGTGGCGGCGGCCCGTCCCGCAGGTGTCAGCCCGTGCGTGCGTCCCAGTCGCGATACGGGTCCCACCCGGTGCGGCCCTCGTAGCGCGCGCCGTCGACGAGGACGAGCTCTGCAGCCCTCGGCACGACGCGCCCGATGCGGTGGAAGCCCGCCGGCAGCGCGACGTCCGGCGGGAACGTCGCGAGCAGCGCATGGTCCTCGCCGCCGGTGAGGGCCGAGTGCGCGTCGTCGCCGAGCGTCGAGGAGTCGAGTGCGACGCAGACCCCGGATGCCTCGGCCAGACGCGACGCGTCGAGCAGGAGCCCGTCCGAGACGTCCATCATGGCCGTCGCTCCCTCATCCGCGGCGGCCGGTCCGAGCGCCACGGGTGGCGCGGGACGCAGCTGCGCCGCGAGGTCGTCGCGCTCGGCCGGCGTGAGGAGGCTCTCATCGACGGGCACCGGCTCGTGCGCGGCATCCGTGAACCGCTCGAACAGCACGCGCAGGCCGCGGGCGGCCCGCCCGAGCTCGCCGGCCACCGCGACGACGTCGCCGGCGCGGGCACCCGACCGCAGCACCGGCGCTCGCCCGGCGAGGGCGCCGAGCGCGGTGACCGCGACCGTCAGCGTGTCGGAGACGGTGAGGTCGCCGCCTTCGACGCGACACCCGGGCGCGAGCTCGCGACACGCGGCACGCAGCCCGTCGGCGATGCCGGTGACGAACGACAGCCTCGTGGACTCGGGCATCGCCAGCGCGACCAGCAGTGCCGTCGGGGTCGCGCCCATCGCGGCGACGTCGGCGAGGTTCACCGCCGCGGACTTGTACCCGAGGTCGTACGCGCTCGACCACGCGAGTCGGAAGTCGGGACCGTGCACGAGCGTGTCGACGGTCGCGACGACCCGGCCGTCGGCGGCTGCGATCACCGCGGCGTCGTCGCCCGGGCCGACCAGCGCGTTCGACTCCCCCAGTCGCTCGAGGATGCGGCGCAGGATCACGCCCTCCCGCAGCTCGCCCACCGTCGGATCCGCGTGCTCGTCGACCATCCGTCCACGCTACCGCCGCCAGGTTGGGATGCCGTCACGCCCGGGTTAGCCTGGAGGGGTGCGTGTGATCCCCACCCTCGTCGCCGCCGCCATCGCGGCGGTCACGGCGATCGGCCTGACCGGCTGCTCCACGACGGTCGACATGGAGCCCGCGAAGGGTGCGAACGACCCCGCGTGCGCCGAGGTGAGCGTGCGCCTGCCCGACTCGGTCGACGGCCAGTCGCGGATCTGGACGGACGCGCAGGCCACCGGCGCCTGGGGCAACGACGGATCGGCGATCCTGCTCCGGTGCGGCGTCACGCCGCCCGGTCCCACCGAGGCCAAGTGCATCAGCCTGGGCGGCGTCGACTGGGTCGTCGACGAGACGCAGGCGCCGAAGTATCTCGTGACGACCTACGGGCGCGAGCCGGCGGTCGAGGTGTTCATCGACAACGAGGCGGTCTCGTCCAACGAGGTGCTCACGCAGCTGGGCGAACGCGTCGTGCAGAACGCCACGACGAGCGAATCGGCCTGCACCGACGTCGAGACGCTGGAGCAGGACGCGACGGCCGGCTGAAGCCCCGCCGCAGGACGGCCGCGGGTCTCGCCCGGCGGCTCAGGCCGCCGTGCGCTCCAGCGCGGTGTCGATGAGCTCGGTGATCAGCTCGGCATACGTCATGCCCGACGCGATCCAGCATTTCGGGAACATCGAGATCGGCGTGAAGCCGGGCATGGTGTTCAGTTCATTGACGTAGAGCCCGTCCGCCGCGAGGAAGAAGTCGACGCGCGCGAGCCCGCGGCCGTCGACGGCGTCGAAGGCACGGATGCCCAGCTCCTGGATCGCGGCGATCTCCGTGTCGGCGAGGTCGGCCGGGCACACCACGTCGGCCCCGTCGCCGCCGAGGTACTTGCCCTCGAAGTCGTAGAACTCGCGAGTGGTCAGCACGATCTCACCCGGCAGCGACGCACGGGCGCCGGCGCCGCCGCGCCCCTCGAGCACGGCGACCTCGACCTCGCGGCCGACGATCGCAGACTCGATGAGCACCTTGTCGTCCTCCGCGAACGCCAGCGCGAGCGCCGCCTCCAGCTCAGACGCCTCGTGCACCTTCGAGACGCCGACGCTCGACCCCGCTCGCGCGGGCTTCACGAACGACGGCTCACCCAGGGTGGCGGCATCCGCTCGCACCCCTTCGGGGTCGCGCTCCCAGCGGGCACGCGTGACCGTCACCCACGGCGACACCGGCACACCTGCGGCGGCCAGCACGATCTTCATGAAGTGCTTGTCCATGCACAGCGCGGAGTCGAGCACGCCGCCGCCCGCGTAGGGGATGCCGAGCGTGTCGAAGAAGCCCTGGACGGTGCCGTCCTCGCCGTGCAGTCCGTGGAGGATCGGCAGCACGACGTCGAGGCGGCCGAGCTCGTCGACCGCGCCGTCGGTGCGGCGCACCCGCAGGGTGCGGTCGGCACCGCCTTCGGGCCACACCACGCGTGTGCCGTTGTCGACCACCTCGGGGAGCCGGTCGGCGTCGAGGGCGAACTTGTCGGGGTCGTCGTCCTCGAGGACGAACACGCCGTCGCGCGTAATCCCGACGGGGATCACGCGGTACCGGTCACGGTCGATCGCCCGCAGCACCCCGCCCGCCGTTGCGGAACTGATCGAGTGCTCGCTGGATCGACCGCCAAAGAGCACCGCCACCGCCGGCTTGTCCATTCTGCGTCCTCTCGCCCTGGGGGGTGTCGTCGTCTGTCGTCAGGTGGGGCGCGATGTCGCGAGGGTTCATGGTGCCGTCGAGCACCATCTTGACCTGCTCGACGATCGGCATCTGCACGCCCACTTCGCGCGCCAGCTGCAGGATGGGCGCGACCGAGGCGAGCCCCTCCGCCGTCTGGTTCATCTGCTTGACCACGTCGTCGAAGCGGTAGCCCTGGCCGAGCAGACGCCCGGCGGTGTTGTTGCGACTGAGGGGCGACTGACATGTCGCGATGAGGTCGCCGAGGCCGGCGAGGCCTTGCAGCGTCTCGGGCTCGGCGCCGAACGCCACGGCGAAGTCGGTCATCTCGACGAGACCGCGCGTGATGATCGACGCCTTGGTGTTCTCGCCGTAGCCGACGCCGTCGACGATGCCGATCGCCACGGCGATGAGGTTCTTGAGCACGCCGCCGAACTCGGTGCCGATCACGTCGGTGTTCACGAACGTGCGGAAGTAGGCGTTGCGGGCACGCCGCGCGACGGCCTCCGCCGTCTCCTGGCTCGTCGAGGCGATCACCGCGGCCGTCGGCTGTTCACGGGCGATCTCGAGCGCGAGGTTGGGCCCGGATGCCACGGCGATCCGCGCGGGATCGCACCCCAGCTCCTGCTCGATGACCTGGCTCATGCGCAGCCCGGTGCGGCGCTCGACGCCCTTCATGAGCGAGACGATCGGCGCGTCGGTCTTCGAGATCAGGGGACGCACGGCCTTGAGGTTCTGCCGCACCGCCTGGCTCGGGATCGACAGGTACACCTGCTCGGCGCCCTCCAGCGCCTCGGACAGGTGGTGCGTCGCATGCATGTCGCGGGGAAGGTTGATGCCCGGGAGGTACTCGCTGTTGCGCTTGCCCTCCTGGATCTCGCTCGCGAGTTCGGGACGCCGTGCCCACATGGTCACGTGGGCGCCGCCGTCCGCGAGGATCTTGCCGAACGTCGTGCCCCAGCTGCCGGCGCCGACGACGGCGACCCGCGGTCTGCCGGAATCCTGCCTACGACTCAAGGCGACCCGTCTCTTTCTGCCCGTGGTCGGCGGGGTTCCACCGGATCGCCGGCGCCGGCTCGCCGCGCAGCCGCGACAGCAGTCCCGCGACGTCGGCCATCACCACGTCGGTGGCCGCGACCAGCGCGGTCTGCGACGTGGCCGTGTCGGTGAACGCCGACAGATCCACCGGGTCGCCGATCAGCACGCGCACGCGGCGCCGCAGCGGCCACAGCTTGAGCTTGCCGTAGCGCGGCAGCACCTGCTGTGCGCCCCACTGCGCCATCGGGATCACCGGGATGCCGCCGGCCAGTGCCAGCCGGACCGCACCGGTCTTGCCGCGCATGGGCCACAGGTCGGGCTCACGCGTGAGCGAGCCCTCGGGGTAGACGATCACGCCGCGCCCGTGGCGCACGAGCGTCTCGGACGATTCGAGCGTCGCCCGGGCGGCGGCCGCGGAGGTCGCCCGCGAGACAGGCACCATGCCCGTGTGCCGCAGCACCCAGCCCAGCACCGGGACGCGGAAGAGGCTCTCCTTCGCCATGAACCTCGGCGCGCGGCCGCTGCGCCACACGGCGATGGCGACCACGAGCGGGTCGATCTCGCTCACGTGGTTCGGCGCCAGGACGAAGGCGCCCTCGCGCGGCAGCTTCTCAGAGCCTTCGACCTCGATCTTGAACACGAGGCCCATGAGGGGGATGATGATGGCCGCGAGCGGCCAGAACAGGCTCGGACGCGTCTTCTCGCTCGACGCGCGCGGTCGACGGGGGCTCAACGGATCACCCGATGACGTCGAAGTCGGCACCGAGCATCTCGAGCTTGGTGAGGAACTTCTCGTACCCGCGGCGGATGATGCCGATGTTGCGCACGACCGACTCGCCTTCGGCGGTGAGCGCCGCGATCACGTAGCTGTAGCCGCCCCGGAGGTCGGGCACGACGACGTCGGCGCCGTGCAGCGGGGTCGGGCCATTGATGACGGCGGCCTGCTCGAGCGCCCGGCGAGGGACGCGGCGGCCGGGCGCGTCGATGCCGTCCGGGTGCACGACGATGTCGGCGCCCATCTGGTTGAGCGCCTCGGTGAAGCCCAGTCGGTTCTCGTACACCGTCTCGTGGACCGTCGACTCGCCCTCGGCCTGCGTGAGTGCCACGATGAGCGGCTGCTGCCAGTCCGTCATGAAGCCGGGGTGCACGTCGGTCTCGACGACGACGGGCTTGAGCACGCCGTCGCGACGGAACTGGATGCCGTCCTCGCGGATGTCGAACCAGCCCCCGGCCTTGCGGAACACGTTCAGGAACGTCAGCATCTCCTGCTGCCGCGCGCCGCCGACGAAGATGTCGCCGTCGGTCGCGAGTGCGGCGCAGGCCCACGAGGCGGCCTCGTTGCGGTCGAAGATCGCACGATGGTCGTAGCCCTGCAGCGAATCGACGCCCTCGATGAAGATGACACGGTTCGGCTCGTACGAGATGATGGCGCCCATCTTCTGCAGCACGGCGATCAGGTCCATGATCTCGGGCTCGATGGCCGCATTGCGCAGTTCCGTGACGCCCTTCGCGCGCACCGCGGTGAGCAGCACCTGCTCGGTCGCGCCGACGCTCGGGTACGGCAGCTCGATGTTGGCACCGTGCAGACCGTTCGGGGCCGTGATGCGGATGCCCTCGTAGCTCTTGTCGACGACCGCGCCGAACGCGCGCAGCGCGTCCATGTGGAAGTTGATGGGGCGGTCGCCGATGCGGCAGCCGCCGAGGTCGGGGATGAGCGCCTCGCCCAGCAGGTGCAGCAGCGGCCCGCAGAACAGGATCGGGATGCGGGAGGCCCCGGCATGCGCGTCGATCTCTTCGAAGTGCGCTGCCACGGCGCCGGTGGGATCGAGGTGGATCGTCCCCTCCTCCTCGCCGTCCCACACGCGGACGCCGTGGACTTCCAGGAGCGAGCGGACGACCTGGACGTCGCTGATGTCGGGGACGTCGCGCAGCACGCTCGTCGTCTCACCGAGGAGGGCCGCGACCATGGCCTTGGTGACGAGGTTCTTGGCGCCCTTCACCTCGACCCGACCGGTCAGCGGACGACCGCCGCGGATGGCGAGGACTTCACCGTTCACGTGCTTCTCTCCCGACTTCGCGATCGTCTCGGCGCCCGCGGCGACATTCAGAAGCGACTTCATCCGGTGGACCTCACTGTATTGGTCGGGGGCTGTCGCCCGAGTGGTGCCCGGGGTTGTGCCCGAGGACGGCTTGCAGTGGACCGGGCGCCCTGGTGGGGCGCCCGACCCGGCTCACGGAACGGGAAGCGTCCGCGGCCGCCACGCCTCTCGGCGAGCCTCGAACTGCGCGATCTCATCCGCTTCGCGCAGCGTGAGCCCGATGTCATCGAGCCCTTCGAGAAGCCGCCACCTAGTGTAATCATCGATCTCGAAAGCGATCTCCAGCTCGCCGATCGTGGCCGTCCTGGCCTGCAGATCGACGGTCATCCGGATGCCGGGATCGGCCTCGATGGCCGCCCACACCGCCTCGAGGTCGGCCTCGGAGATCACGCCCGTGACCAGGCCCTGCTTGCCGGCGTTGCCGCGGAAGATGTCGGCGAAGCGGGGGCTCAGCACGACGGCGAACCCGAAGTCGCGCAGCGCCCACACCGCGTGCTCGCGGCTGGATCCGGTGCCGAAGTCCGGACCGGCGACCAGGATGCTGGCACCCTGGTAGGCGGGCTGGTTCAGCACGAACTCGGGGTCCTGACGCCAGCTGGCGAACAGCGCGTCGTCGAAGCCGGTCTTGGTGACGCGCTTGAGGTAGACGGCGGGGATGATCTGGTCGGTGTCGACCGCGGTGCGCTTCAGCGGCGCGGCGATGCCGGTGTGCGTGGTGAACTTCTCCATGTCAGGCTCCCTGTCCGTCCGCAGCCGATCCGACGAGTTCGGCGAGGTCGCCGGGGCTGGAGAGCGTGCCGCGCACGGCGGTCGCCGCCGCGACCAGCGGCGAGACCAGGTGCGTGCGCCCGCCCTTGCCCTGGCGTCCCTCGAAGTTGCGGTTGCTGGTGGAGGCGCAGCGCTCCCCCGGTGCGAGCTGGTCGGGGTTCATCCCCAAGCACATCGAGCACCCCGCGAAGCGCCATTCGGCGCCGAACTCCTCGAAGACCTTGTCGAGGCCTTCGGCCTCCGCCTCCAGGCGCACGCGGGCCGAACCCGGCACGACCATCACACGGACGCCGTCGGCCTTCTTGCGGCCCTTGACGATGGAGGCGAACGCACGCAGGTCCTCGATGCGGCTGTTGGTGCACGAGCCCATGAACACCGCGTCGACCGCGACGTCCTTGAGCGCCGTGCCCGGCTGCAAGTCCATGTACGCCAGCGCGCGCTCGGCGGCCGCCCGCTCGTTGGCGTCGGCGATGTCGGACGGCGTCGGGACGACACCCGACAGCGACACACCCTGCCCGGGGTTGGTCCCCCACGTCACGAAGGGCTCCAGTTGGTTCGCGTCGAGGAAGACCTCGGCGTCGTACACGGCGCCCTCGTCGCTGGGCAGCGTGCGCCAGTAGGCGACCGCGTCGTCCCAGTCCTCGCCCTTGGGCGCATGCGCCCGGCCCTCGAGATACGCGAACGTCGTCTCGTCGGGGGCCACCATCCCGGCGCGCGCACCCGCTTCGATCGACATGTTGCACATCGTCATGCGGCCTTCCATCGACAGCGCCCGGATCGCGCTGCCGCGGTACTCCAGCACGTAGCCCTGGCCGCCGTTGGTGCCGATCTTGGCGATCACGGCGAGGATGATGTCCTTCGCGGTGACGCCCGGCCTCAACTCACCCTCGACGGTGATGGCCATCGTCTTGAAAGGCTTGAGCGGCAGGGTCTGCGTCGCGAGCACATGCTCGACCTCGCTCGTGCCGATGCCGAACGCCATCGCGCCGAAGGCGCCGTGGGTCGAGGTGTGCGAGTCGCCGCACACGACCGTGATGCCCGGCATCGTGAGCCCCAGCTGAGGCCCCACGACATGCACGATCCCCTGCTCCTTGTCACCCAGCGAGTGCAGGCGCACGCCGAACTCCTCGGCGTTGCGGCGCAGCGTGTCGATCTGGGTGCGACTGGTGAGGTCGGCGATCGGCTTGTCGATGTCGAGCGTCGGGGTGTTGTGATCCTCGGTGGCGATCGTCAGGTCGAGTCGCCGCACGGGGCGCCCCTCGGCGCGCAGCCCGTCGAAGGCCTGCGGACTCGTCACCTCGTGCACCAGGTGCAGGTCGATGTAGATGAGGTCGGGCTGCCCGTCCTCGCCGCGGACGACGACATGGTCGTCCCAGACCTTCTCGGCCAGCGTGCGGGGGCGGTCCGGGATGCCGGATGCGTCGATCGTGCTCATTGCTCTGTCGTTCTCCTCGGATGAGACGGCGCCCGCGACAAACCGGGGTCGTGAGGGTGGTGAGGGCCCGCGACGAACTCCGCGACGAGGGAGGCCTGGGAACTAGGACTCGTCGCGGCCGCTAAGGAGAAGGCGAGCGATCCGCACGAGCCCAGGTTACCACCGGCGCGGTGGACCTCGACTCGCGCGGACCCGGCGTCAGTGCCCTTCGGAGCCGGTCGACCCCTCGACAGCGGGTGCGGCATCCGCAGCATTCCGCTTGTCGCGCGCCGACGCGACCAGGCTCGCGATCGTCGCGACGGCCATCGACACGATGATGACGCCGAGCGACATCCACGTCGAGATCTCGGGCGCCCACTCGATCGGCTCGCCGCCGTTGATGAAGGGCAGTTCGTTCACGTGCATCGCGTGGAACACGAGCTTCAGCCCGATGAAGGCGAGGATGAAGGCGATGCCGTAGTGCAGGTACCTCAGGCGGTCGAGCAGGTCGCCGAGCAGGAAGTAGAGCTGCCGCAGGCCCATCAGGGCGAAGATGTTCGCGGTGAACACGATGAACGCGCTCTGCGTGATCCCGAAGATGGCGGGGATCGAGTCGATCGCGAACAGCAGGTCCGTGACCCCGATCGTGACGAACACGATGATCATCGGGGTCCACATCTTCTTGCCGCCGACGACCGTGCGGATCTTGGCGCCGTCGTACTCGTCGCTGATGTCGATGAAGCGACGGAGGACGCGGACGATGAAGCCCTCCTGCTTGACGTCGTCCTCGTGGTCGCCGCCGGGGAAGGCCTGCCGGATCGCAGTCCACACCAGGAAGGCGCCGAACAGGTAGAAGACCCAGCTGAACTGCTCGATGATCGCGGCACCGAGCAGGATGAACACACCGCGCAGCACGAGCGCGATGATGATGCCCACCATGAGGACTTCCTGCTGGTACCGGCGTGGCACGGCGAACTGGCTCATGATCAGCACGAAGACGAAGAGGTTGTCGATCGACAGGCTGTACTCGGTGAGCCAGCCGGCCACGAACTGACCCGCGTACTCACCGCCCGCGAAGATCCACATCAGGCCCGCGAAGATGAGGGCGAGCGTCACATAGAACAGGACCCACAGCGTCGATTCCTTGGCCGACGGGATGTGCGGTCGCTTGAGGATCAGCAGCAGGTCGGCGATGAGGATGAGCGTCAGGATCACGAGGGATCCGATTTCGAACCACAGCGGGAGATCGAGGTCCATTGCGGGCCTTTCGAGGATGCGAGGAGGGTCGGTCGAATCCGAAAGTCTCTCCCCCGCAGACCGACCGGCCTGCGTCGCACACCCGGGGTCGCTCTGTCGGGACCCGTGATGACGGATGCGCGGGTTCGGGATACTCCCTCTCGCTCGCATCAGGATACAGGCTCGGGATGCCGCACCTCTCCTGATCCGACGGATTCGGGTGAGACGATCGGTGCTGTGCCGACACCCGTTCTATGAGAGATGATTCGAAGGTTCGGAGGACGGGGATGGCACAAGACGGCTCGCACGACGACCCGCAGGGCGACGCCGCACTGGCGGCGCTGGCCGCGGGCGGGAGCGAACGCGCCTTCCGCACCATCTACCGCGCCTACGTGCGCCCGGTGTACTGGCTCGCACACGGGCTGGTCCACAACGCCGCGGACGCCGAGGAGGTCACGCAGGAGACCTTCCTCGTCGCCTGGCGCAAGCTACCCGACTTCGAGCTGGCCGGCGAGTCGCTGCTGCCGTGGCTCGCGACCATCTGCCGTTTCCAGGCCGCGAACCGCGTCCGGCGGCAGCGTCGGGACCGCGATCACACCGCCGCACTCGCCGACGAGAGCCTGCCCGACACGATCGACGTCGAGCAGCAGGTCATCGACGGCGCACTGGCCGACGCGATCCTGCGCGAGGTGGCCGGTCTCGGAGACCTCGACCGCGAGATCTTCCGCCTGTGCGCGACCGAGGGGTACGCCTATCAGGCGGCAGCCGAGCAGCTGGGCGTCGCGCACGGCGTCGTCCGCAATCGTCTCTCCCGCATCCGCACGCGTCTGCGGACCGTCGTGAAGGAGAGCACATGAACACGCAGCCACGGGACCCGCAGGGTGCGGCATCCCTTCCCGAGCTGAGCCCGCAACGCATCGACGAGATCGAGGACGCGGTGTTCGCCGACATCGCCCAGGACCGCTCGCGCGCGACCGCGCAGCGTCGGCGGCGGGGGCGTTACTGGATCGCCGGCGGCGCCGCCGCGGCGCTCATCGTGGTCGCGGCCGTCATCGCCCCGAGCGTCGGGGCGATGATCTCGCCGACCGGGGCCTCCGACAGCTCGGCCATCGCCCCTCCGGTGCCCGACACGGCGGCGGACGGCACCGCGGAGTCCAGTGAGGACTCACGAGACTCCGCGCCACTGGCCGATGCAGCGGGCGGCGCCGCCTCCGACACCAGCGCTCCGACGGCGGGCCGAGACATCGTCACCACCGCATCGGCGACCGTCACGGTCGAGGACGTCGACGCCGCCGCGCGAACCGTCGCCGACACGGCAGCCGCGCACGGCGGCTACGTCGAATCCCTCAGCATCGGCAGCGACGGCACGCTCTACCCGGTCGATCCCGCGGTGACCGACATGAACGGCGGAGTGATCGCGCCCGACGTCATGCCCTACCCTCTGCCGACCGACGGCGCCTGGATCACCGTGCGTGTGCCCGCCGACGAGCTCACCGACGTGCTCGCCTCGCTCGACGATCTCGGCACCGTCACGGCGACCAATGTCGACCGGCAGGACGTGACGTCCCAGACCGTCGATCTGCAGGCGCGCATCGACGCCGCGCAGGCGTCCGTGGACCGGCTCACCCAGCTCATGGGCCAGGCACAGAGCGTCTCGGACCTGATCGCCGCGGAGTCCGCACTGTCGGAGCGCCAGGCGCTCCTGGAGTCCTACCAGCAGCAGCTCAAGATGCTCGATGACCAGGTCGCCATGTCGACCCTGTCGGTCACCCTCACGCCCGAGGTCGAGCCGGTGACAGCCGATCCCGCCGGGTTCGGCGACGGTCTCGCGGCCGGGTGGAACGGGCTCGTGGCGACCCTCAACGGCATCGTCGTGGCGATCGGGTTCCTGATCCCCTGGCTGGCTGTCGCGCTCGTCGCGGGGCTCATCGTGTGGCTGATCGTCCGCGCCGTGCGCCGGCGGCGGGCGGCCCGGGCCGTGCCGCCCGCGGAGGCGGAGGCATCCACTGAGAAGTCCCAGACGGACTGAGGATGCCTCACCCCGGCGTCGAGACGAGCGCGACGACCATACCTACCAGGTAGACGACCACCGCCAGTGCGACGGTCAGCAGGGTCATGGCCATGATCGTGATCGTGATGCCACCGGTCGCCAGCCGGCCGCGCGCGTGGAGCCCTTCGTGCACACGGCGATAGCGGCGTGCGACGCGGAGGTATCCCGTGAGTGCCAGCGCCACGAGCACGATCCCGAGCGGGATCGCGAGGTACAGGCTGACCTCCGCGGCGAATCGCACGGCGACCGCGCCCGCGACCCCGAGCGCCAGGAACGTCCGACGCCAGGCCAGCAGCGTGCGCTCGGCCTGCAGGCCCCGGTCGAACGGCTGCTCGGGCGCGCTCACGGCATCACCAGAGCAGGCCGAGCACCAGCAGCACGACCGCCAGCACGACCCCGATGGTCAATGCGGGAGCCAGTGCGGCCCCGGGGAGCGGACGCGATTCGCGCAACGAGCGCTCGGTGCGGTACCAGCCGATCCACGCCTGCACGGCGCACAGCACGCCGAGCACCACGAACACCGAGGCCGACGCCACGCGGAATCCCGCCGAGACGCCGACGTCGAGCGCGATGAGCGCGACCCCGGCCGCCAGCATCGCGAGGGAGGTGCGCACCCAGGCCAGGAACGTCCGCTCGTTGGCCAGGCTGAAGCGCGGGTCGGGCTCGGCGCCCCGCTGGTAGAGCGAGCGCGGGAATCGACTGTCCATCGACGCCGAGCCTATCCCTGAAAGACGAAGCGCCCCGGTCCATGGACCGGGGCGCTTCGGATGGTGACCCCAGCGGGATTCGAACCCGCGTTACCGCCGTGAGAGGGCGGCGTACTAGGCCGCTATACGATGGGGCCGTACAGCGTGCCGGAGCCTGGACTCCGACCTGTTGCCTGACTGGTGACCCCAGCGGGATTCGAACCCGCGTTACCGCCGTGAGAGGGCGGCGTACTAGGCCGCTATACGATGGGGCCGTTCAGGCAACCGTTCGATTATGCCACGTCGCGCATGCCCGCTCCAAATCGACGCGGCGCGTCTTTCCAGCTTGCCGCCGGACCCGCGGGGCGCTTGACTCGTCGCATGCGAGTCACCAAGTTCGAGCACGCGACGCTCACCCTCTCCGACAGCGGCCGGACCATCGTCATCGACCCTGGGTCGTTCACCGCACCGCTCGGAGACCTCGAAGGCGTCGTCGCGATCGTCATCACCCACGAGCACGCGGACCACTGGACGGCCGACCACCTCCACCGCATCCTCGAGCAGTTCCCCGCCACGCCGATCTACGGTCCCGAGGGCGTCGCGGGTGCCGCCGACGGCTTCGACGTGACAGTGGTCCACCCGGGCGACGTCGTCGAGGTCGAGCCATTCCGCCTGGAGTTCTTCGGCGGCACCCACGCCGTCATCCATCGCACGATCCCGGTGGTAGACAACGTGGGCGTGCTCGTCAACGACGAGTTCTACTATCCCGGCGATTCGTTCACCGAACCGGGACGACCGGTCAAGCTGCTCGCCGCACCCGTCGGCGCACCGTGGCTCAAGATCGGCGAGGCCATGGACTTCGTGCTTGCCGTCGCTCCGCGCCAGGTCTTCGGCACGCATGACCTCACGCTGTCGATCGCCGGGCGCGATATGGGACGCGGTCGCCTCGGCTGGGCCGCCCAGCAGGATGGCGGAGAGCTCGTCGTGCTCGACCCGGGCGACTCGCTCGACATCTGAACCCCGAACGCACGAGACGACGGATGCTGTGGCGGCTTCGACCCGCGGCATCCGTCGTCTCGTCTTCACTCACCAGCACCGGAGCGGGGTGAGAGCCTTGCTACTGTGCGTCGAGGTCGGTCTCCAGCAGCGCGACGAGTTCGTCGAGCGCCTGCTCGGCGCCCTCGCCCTCGGCCTTGAGCGTCACGACCGTTCCCTGCGAGGCGCCGAGTCCCATCAGCGACAGGATGCTGCCGGCGTTGAGGTCGGCTCCCCCCTCGACGGCGATCGTCACCGGGACGGGCTGGGACTGGACGGCCTGCACGAACAGCTTCGCGGGGCGCGCGTGCAGCCCTGAGCTGCTCGCGATGGTGGCCTGACGTTCTGCCATGGTTCTCTCCTGTCTGGTCGGGCCGCCCGTCGGAACGTAAGCGGGCGTGTCGACGACTCCGATTCTGTCGGACGAGCGGGTCACGCCGCCACGGGTACGCCCGATTCGGCCTGCTCGAGCTCCTTGCGGCCGACCCACCGCTTGAGCGCGACGACCGCGAACGCCGCCACGACGGTCCCGGCGAGCAGCGCCACGAGGAAGCCCCACACCGGGTCGATCGCGAAGAAGACGAAGATGCCGCCGTGCGGGGCGAGCGACTGCACGCCGAACGCCATCGACAGCGCTCCCGTCACCGCGCCCCCGAGCATCGAGGCGGGGATGACACGCAGCGGATCGGCCGCGGCGAACGGGATCGCGCCCTCGCTGATGAACGCGGCACCCAGCAGCCACGCCGCCTTGCCGTTCTCGCGCTCCACCGGCGGGAACAGGTCGCGGGCGAGGACGGTGGAGGCGAGCGCCATCGCCAGCGGCGGAACCATGCCCGCGCACATCACCGCGGCCATGATGAGGTACGGCGTGGGGTTGTCTGCGGAACCCGATGCCAGCCCGGCCACGGCGAACGCGTAGGCCACCTTGTTCACCGGGCCGCCGAGATCGAAGCACATCATGAGGCCGAGGATCACGCCGACGGCGATGATGGCGTCGGTGGCGGCGAGGTCGGTGAGCCAGGAGTTGAGGCCCTCCATGAGCGTGGCGATCGGCCGCCCGAGGAACAGGATCATCAGGCCGGACGCGACGATCGAGGCGAGCAGCGGGATGATCACGACGGGCATGAGGCCGCGCAGCCAACGTGGCGCGCGCCACGTCCCGATCCACCAGGCCACGGCACCGGCGAGCAGTCCGCCGATGATGCCGCCGATGAATCCGGCGTTCATGAGCACGGCGACCGCGCCGGCCACGAAGCCGGGGGCGATGCCCGGCCGGTCGGCGATCGCGAACGCGATGTACCCGGACAGCGCCGACACCAGGAAGCCCATCGACGTCGCGCCGATCACGAAGGCCACCGAGCCGAGATACTGGGCGATGCCACCGGCGGGCAGGTCCCACAGCGCATTGTGCACGATGACGGTGAACGCCTGATCGTCGGTGTTGACGTCGACGCCCCCGATGAGGAACCCGAGTGCGATCAGCAGTCCGCCGCCGGCGACGAACGGGATCATGTAGCTCACGCCGGTGAGGAGGATCCGCTGGATGCGCGCGCCCCACGACAGCTTCTCGGTCGAGGTCGCGGAGGCCGCCGCGGCGTCTCCGCCGACGCGCGTGGCGGACGGGTCGTTCGCCGCAGTGACGGCCTCCGCGATGAGCAGCGCCGGCTGCTCGATCCCACGCTTGACGCCCGACCGGACCACCGGCTTGCCTGCGAAGCGCTGCGGCTCTCGCACGTCGACATCGGTCGCGAAGATGACGGCGTCGGCGCCGTCGATCACCTCGCGCGGCAGTGCCTGATAGCCGCTGGATCCCTGCGGCTCGACGACGAGGTCGACGCCGGCCTTCTTGCCGGCAGCGGTCAGTGCGTCGGCCGCCATGAAGGTGTGCGCGATTCCCGTGGCGCACGCCGTGACCGCGACGATGCGGGCGGGGCGACCGTCGACGGTGAGGCCGTCGGCCGCCGGAACGAGCGCCGGACCGGGCGAGGCGGATGCCGCAGCCGCAGCCTGCGGTGCGGCATCCGCCTCCCCGATCGCGGCGCGCACGATGGCGACCACCTCGTCGTCGGAGGCGGCGGCGCGCAGGCCGGCCGTGAACTCCTCCTGCATGAGGCTGCGAGCGAGCTTCGACAGCACCGCGAGGTGCGCTTCGGCGGCGTCGGCCGGCGCGGCGATGAGGAACACCAGGTCGGCTGCGCCGTCCGACGCTCCGAAATCGACGCCGGGCTTCAGGCGTGCGAACGCGAGGGAGGGTGTCGTGACAGCGGCGCTCTTCGCGTGCGGGATGGCGATGCCGCCCGGCAGGCCGGTCTCGTCCTTCTGCTCACGGGCCCACGCATCGGCGTAGAGCGCCGCGGCATCGGTCGCGCGTCCCTGGGCGACGACGCGCTCGGCGAGCGAGCGGATGACGGCGGACTTGTCGGCGCCGAGGGCGGTGTCCAGGCTCACAAGTCCTGGGGTGATGGTGTCGGCCACGATGACCTCCAATGGTCGTATGGGTCGTGCGGATGGGTGGGGGTTCAGGCCAGGCGCGTGACGGGCACGTCGCCGCGGGGCAGGTCGCCGGGTGCAGGCGCCTGCGTGCCGGGGAGGGATGCCGCTGCCGCCCCGTACCGCACGGCCAGGCGGAGCCGCGCCTCGGGACTGTCGCCCCGGGCGTGGCCGAGCACGTAGCCGGCGAGCGAGCTGTCTCCGGCGCCGACGGTGCTGACGACGCGGATGGGCGGCGGGACGGCGGCCCATGCCCCGTCGGACTCGACCAGCAGCGCGCCGCGCGCGCCGAGGGTGATCAGCGCCGCACCGACACGGTCGGGCACGAGTGCCCGCGCGACGTCGAGGACGGTCGGCGCATCAGCGCCGGCCAAAGGCGCACCGACGAGCTCGCCGAGCTCTTCGTCGTTGGGCTTGATGAGGTCGGGACGGCCGTGCGCGACGACCGCCGCCAGCGCCGGGCCGGACGTGTCGACGGCGACGAACGGCGCCTGAGCGCCGTGCACGGCGCGGACCGCGCCGATCACGCGCACGTAGAAGTCCTCGGGCACGCCGGGCGGCAGCGAGCCGGCCAGCACGAGCCACCGCGCGCCGGCTGAGGCGACGACCGTGGCGTCGACGACCGCCGAGATCTCGTCCGGCGACAGGCGTGCACCCGGGAGGTTCAGCTTGGTGGTGATGCCCGCCGGATCGGTGATCGCGAGATTGGCGCGCACGTGACCGGCGATGGGCACGCGGTGCGCGTCCAGGCCGCTCCCCCGCAGCGCGGTGTCGAACGGGTCGTCGATCGCCAGCGGCAGCACGGCGACGCAGGGCTCGCCCGCGGCGACGATCGCGCGGGCGACGTTGATGCCCTTGCCTCCGGCATCCTCTCGCGCGGACTGCGCGCTCTGCACATCGCCGACCTGCAGCGGCGCGGGCAGCATCATGGTGCGGTCGAGGGACGGGTTGGCGGTGAGAGTGACGATCATGAGAGCCAGACCTCCACATCGGCGTCCGCGAGCGCGGACGCGAGTTCGGCGTCGGGGGACGCGTCGGTGACGAGCACGTCGATCTGATCCAGCGGCGCGAACCCGACGAGCAGCTCGGCGCCGAACTTGTCTGCGTCGGCGACCACCACGACCCGACGGGCGGACGCGACGATCGCCCGCTTGACGGCGGCCTCGTCGGGATCGGGAGTGCTCAGGCCGAACGCGGCCGATAGGCCGTTGGTGCCGATGAACGCCACGTCGGGGCGCAGCGCCCCGATCGCGCGCACCGTGTCGGCGCCGACGGCGGCGGCGGTGAGGCCGCGCACGCGGCCGCCGATGAGCGACAGCGACGCGCCGGGCACCGCGGCCAGCGCGTGGCCGAGGGTGAGCGAGTGCGTCACGACTTCGATGCGCTCGGCGACCAGCCGCGGGGCGAGGGCGGCTGCCACGGCCGCCGTCGTGGTGCCGGCGTCGAGGAAGACCGACCCGCTGAAGTCCTCGCCCAGCGCGTCGAGGGCGCGGACGCCGATCGCGGCCTTGGCGCGGCCGTGGTGTTCGAGCCGCTCTGCGAGCGACGGCTCGCGGGTGCTGGCGCGCTCGCGGCTGACGGCGCCGCCGTGGACGCGACGCAACGCGCCCGCCGACTCCAGGTGATCGAGATCGCGGCGGACCGTCTCGGTGGTGACGTCGAAGCGGTCTGCCAGCTCGACGACGCTGACGCGCCCCTGCGCGGCCAGCAGGAGCTCGATCTGCTCGTGGCGCTCCGTTGCGTACATCTGCGGGTCCTTCCGTGGATTCCCACACATTACAACAATGTCCAACATAAACACAACCAATGCTGTGCGACGGCAGGAGTAGGTTCGAACGATGCCCGACAAGCCCGCCGCAGAATTGCCCATCGACGCCGCTCTCGTGCGCGCCCTCGTCGTCGCGCAGGCCGGCGCGCGCATACCCGACGCCGCGCACCTCGGCCTGCACAAGGCGGCGGAGGGGTGGGACAGCGTGATCTGGCGCCTCGGCGACGCGCACGCGGTACGACTTCCCCGGCGGGAGCTTGCCGCGCCGCTCGTGCTCAACGAGCAGCGCGTGCTGCCCGCCATCGCCCGGCGCCTCGCCCCGCTCGGAATCCCCGTCCCCGAGCCCGTGGTGTGCGGCGTACCGGCAGGCGGCTTCCCGTGGGCATGGTCGATCGTCCCGTGGATCGAGGGCGAGCGCGGGATGGAGGTGGCACGCTCCGACCGCGGCGGCTGGGCCGTGCCACTCGCCGCGGCACTCGGCGCGCTGCACGTGCCCGCCCCCGCCGGCTTTCCCGTCAACCCCGTGCGCGGGCGACGGCTGGCTACCCGCGACACCGCGTTCACGGACCGCCTCGCCGAGCTGCGTGACGGCGCGACGGCCGATGGCACCGCGGCCGACCGGCTCGACGCCGTCTGGCGGACCGGTCTGGCGGTCCCCGAGTGGAGCCTGCCTCCGGTGTGGATCCACGGCGACCTCCACCCCGGGAACCTCATCTCACGCGACGGCGCTCTCGCCGGCATCATCGACTTCGGCGACGTGACCGCGGGCGATCCGGCGTACGACCTTGCCATCGCCTGGCTGGCCTTCGACGCCGCGGCACGCGGACGCTTCATAGCCGCGACCGGCACCCGCTATGACGCCGCCACGTGGCGCCGCGCCCACGCCTGGGCGGCGTTCGTCGTGCTCATGCTGCTCGTGCACAGCGACGACAACCCCGACTACTTCGAACTCGGAAGGGATGCCGTCACGCAGGTGCTCGCCGACGCGCCGGCGTGACGGCATCCGATTCGTTTGACGTACTACGTCTGGCGTACTACGTTGTGAGACCTATCGACCGCACGCCGGAGGGAGGACTCATGATCAGCGCCGATGCGATCCGCGGCTACGTCGACCTCATGGTGCTGTCGCTGCTGCGCGAACACCCCTCGTACGCGTACGAGCTCGCGCAGCAGATCACCGCGACGACCGGATCGGAGTACGCGATCAAGCAGACCACGCTGTACTCCGCGGTCAAACGCCTGGAGACGACGGGACTGGTCACCTCGTACCCCGGCGCATCGGGGTCCGGCAAGGCGCGGACCTACTACCGGATCACCCCCGCGGGATCGATCCATCTCGCACAGAAGGTCGCCGAGTGGCGCGACACCAAGTCCGTCGTCGACCGTTTCGTTGAAGGAATCGAACAATGAACGTCATCACCGCGTATCTCGACACGATGTTCGCGGCCTATCCGCCGTCGTCCCGCATGCTCGAGGCCAAGGCCGAACTGCACACCATGATGGAGGACGCCTACACGGCGTTCCTCGACCAGGGGATGTCGGAGAACGAGGCAGTCGGCCGGGTGATCACCGAGTTCGGAAACCTCGACGAACTCGCAGCACAGTTGGGCATCACCGCCGAGATCGCACCCGCCGCCGCGACGCAGCCGAACCCCGTCGGTGCGACCGTGCGGGTCGCGCCTGCGCCCATCACGCTGGACGAGGCCGAGGCGTACGCACACGCACGGCGCACGACGCAGACGCGCTTCGCGCTCGCGCAGGCTCTGTTCGTCCTGTCACCGGCGGTCCTCATCGTCCTCTCGACGCTGAGCGCCGCCGGCGCGATCCCACTCGGCAGCAATGCGAGCGCCCTCATCGGCGTCCTCGTGCTGCTCGCCTTCGTGGCCGTCGCGGTGGGGATGCTGATACAGCGCAAGCAGCAGCTGGCGCCCTTCGCCCGCATCACGGCGGGCGAGTTCACCCGCAGCGGTGCTGTCGACCGCTGGGCGCGGGCCCTGGCCACGAGCGCGGCGCCGCACCGCACGACCGCTCAGCAGATCGCGATCGGACTGTGGATCCTCGCGATCGTGCCCGTGCTCGCGCTCAGCCTGCTGGCGCCGCCCGACACCTCGCGCACGTGGATCGGCGTCGCGCTCGCGGCGACGCTGCTCATGATCGCGGCGGGGCTCTTCATCCTGTTGCGCAGCGGCGGGGATGCCTCGGCCGCGGCCGCCCTCACACAGAGCCACCGTGGTGACCTGGGCGACCGGGACGAGAAGCGGAGCCTGGTCGGCGTGATCGCGTCGTTCTACGGTCCGCTGCTGCTGGCCGTGTACTTCGCGTGGAGCTTCATCGGCGACGCGTGGGACAGCTCCTGGATCGTGTGGCCCGTGGGGGCCGTGCTGTTCGGCGCGATCGCTGCCGGGCTGCGCTCCTGGGAGCGCTATCGCGCGGACGCCTGAGCCCCGCACAAGGGTCGCGCGACACGTGTCCGCGCAAACGAAAAACCCCCGCTCAGCGGGGGTTTTCTCGTTGGCTGACTTTGCGAGCGTCTACTCAAACCCTTTGGAACTGCCGTTCACCCCTGATGAACTGCGGAATCTTGCGGTTCCTGGCGACCGCGTCGGGGGTTTGAGCGCGCCGAAAGTGTACCGAAGCCACGAGCTGTCGAAGCGCCTCGGCAGCGTCAAGGTCGAGGAGCTCGTCCGCCGCGCCAGGGCAGGTGAGAGCGTGCGGTCGCTCGCTCGTGAGCTTGACGTCGCCAACTCGGCGTTGACCCGAATGCTACGCGAGCAGGGTGTTGAGATCTCGAAGCGGAAGGTGAGCGACGAAGAATCAGCGGCGATGGCCGCGGAATACGAGTCCGGCGCGACGATGGTCGAGTTGGAGAAGAAGTACGGACTGTCGCATGGAGCAGTCCTGCGATCCCTACATCGCTCGACCATCTCGATGCGCGCGAGCGCACCGAGACGCCGACAGGCCTAGTGGCCGGGAGAGAGAATGAGGCGGGCCCACGATTGGGAGTTGCAGGCACGACATAGCCAACAGCCTGCGAGAAGCGTCTGAGCGCACCGACGACCCTTCCGTAGCGTCCATGGACACGTCCGCGGCCCCGCGGACTACTGATCTGCGGCAATACGAGCCTCGGCCTTCGCAGAGATCGTCTCGGGATACCGCTGCTTCATGAACTCGAGGAAAATGGTGGTACCAGCCTCCTGGCTGTAACCGTTGCCGTCGACAGTGGGCAAGCCGAGCAGGGTGTCGATATCAACCTTGCTCAGCACATCAGCCACGACCTCCAGGCGCATCAACACGATGTTGCTGTGGTCGAAGCTCCGCGTGAAATCGGCTTCGCCGAGCCACTTGTCCTTCAGCACCCGGCGAACCGACGCCGAGGATAGCTCGTTCGGCAATGTGACGCTGCTTAGCCACTGCCCATCCTCGAACACCCGGTAGAACCGAGTCGCAGAGTATGAACGCCGCTCTGCCGTGATCAAGTCCTCGACCTGCGTGATCAGCTCCTCGCTGACATAGCGCGTAATCAGGTCGTAGGACAGGCTCGCTAGCGAGATGTAGTGAAGGGCGAGGTTCCGCTCCATCGAGGTCGCGAGCGTGTGGGACTTCTCGTTCCGGAGGAACTGGATAGCCATATTGAGGTACTTCACACCATCGAAGAAGTCCTTCTCTGCCTGCCCCGATGGTTCGTGGCCGAAGAGAGCCGGGAAGTTGTCGGGCTTGAAAGCATCCGTCGCCTTCTCACTCCCCGTCTTCTCACGCAGCGCTTCCCGCACAACTTTGTACGACTCTTCGACCGCGTGGAAGTAGTCCTCGGTCTCGAGGTATCGGCTGATATGGGCGTAGATGTCCTCGTGGATCTCGATCTGGATCTTGTTGTTGGTGACCGTCGCTTTCGTAGTGAAGCTCACGCTCGACGGCGGCATATCCGCAGGATTCATAGCGGGCTCTGCCAGACGTTCGGCGACAGCGCGCACCCTGTCTATGCTCTCGTCGTTGACCTCGTAGCTCAGAAAGCCGGTCAGGCGCTTCGCTTCGATGTATTCGATGAGGGCTTGGAGCGACCTGGCAACCTCGTCCTCGGTGCCGCTGCGCCAGAGCGCCCGGAGGCGATTTGCCTTCGAATCACCAAACCCTGGGTATCTCTCGGCGTCGTAAACGTCGATCCCGAGATCGTGGAAGAACGCGCCGAACGACTCGTTGCTGAAGTCGAGCACATATCCGCCGGACATGCCGAGGACTGCCTCCAGCGCGACCTTGTCCGACACGCTAAGGCCGCTCACTCCGAAGCCTTCTTCTCCGGCGCTTCGCCCGGTCGGACGTCCTCTATCTTCGAGGCGGACAGGGGACGACGCGCGTCGACCGCCGAGTAGTGCAGCGATGTGCCCGTAGCGTCAGCTACCGCGGCGACTTCGGCGGGAAGTGCTTTGAGGCGCAATAACGCAGCACGGTTGCTGCGGTATTGGACGGCGATGAGCCAGCCCTCGCGCGCTCCGTCGGAGTTCATGTAACTCGGGAGCTGGTGCCGAAGCCCATTCCAGAACTTGCCGTTGTGGAGCTTCTTGACCTCAATGAGCAGGCGCACCGACGTCCCAGCTGACGCCTTGAAATCGACCGGGCCGCGTCCGAGCTCCACCTCCCGATCGAGCTCGACATTGAACTGACGGAGGTAGGGCTGGGCGAGGCCGAGGAGCAATAGCTGGATCGCTTCTTCGGGCTTCTCCGACCCATCGTCGTTCCAGAGCAGGCTCCATCCGCGCTGTTCCTCAACGAAGTGTCGGAATTGGTCGACGACCTCCGCCACAAGCTCTACGAGATCCTTCGTGGTCGCTACGACGCGCGTCTGCAGGGGATGCTCGGCGGCGAAACGCGCAGGCTCGCGATCCCACTGGACGACACCGAGTGGGTCACCGCCGAAGTCGTAACTCATCAGATCTTCCCGGCTGGTCTGGGCACGAGCCCACTCACGAACGCGCTCTGGTCTCTGGCGGGCGAACGCCACGATGCTCGACTTCGATACGGCCTGCCCGACCTTGAGGTTGAGCGACAGTCGGATGTCGTCGTTGAAGTGCGAATCGAACCAGTCGTCAGCGTTCAGCGTCGGAAGTCCACCGAGGATGAACTCGGGCACCAGGATGATTGGCCTTCCGGTCGCGGGGTTCGTCGGCAGCTCCACCTCCTCGTCGTGCCACCGGGCGGCATCGAGCGAGACTCGGGCATGCCGGACCTTATGCGTCTCCAGAGGAACGTCATGTCGGCGCGCAACTTCCTGGGTATACGCGATCAGGCGCCCCTTGATGACGTTGGCAGTCGCATCAGAGATTCGATCAGCCCCGATACCTTCGTTCAGGATGCCGATCTCTTCGATGTGCTCTGGTTGAGTGAGTCCCGCGGCGATGGCAACCGCTATGCCGTCCGCCATCCGCGCAGCGAACCGATCTCCGGCCCCAGAGCCTCGGGTTCCGACAGCGGTGTAGCCCAGCCCCAGTTCGAACGGTTCAGGAAACGTGAGCAGTCTGCGCGCGGCTTGTGCGGACACCGACTTGGAGCTCGTTGCCTTCGCGACGAGGCCGTAGCAGTGCACGAAATGCGCGATCAGCTCGTCGTGTGCCGTAGACCAAATGCCGCCCGCCTCAAGGAGGAGAAGCGGGTCGATGAACAGCTTCGTGTCCACCGTCAGATGCGGGTCGAACCAGTCATCCTCCGAAACGCGCGTGATGCCGAACGCTTCCGTGAACCTCACGACCTAGCTCCCACGACCGGCACTCGCGACGCCGCGATCTCGTATAGCCCGACCGGCAGCCCCGATCCAGCGAGGAAGGACTCCTCGTCGACGCCCGCCTCGCGCAGCACCTCCCGGGCGCGCGGCAGCATCGACGGCATCTCCAGCGACGAGATCCGCCCCGGCTCCGACCGGCGCCATCCGTTCTGCGACATGCGGATGACCGCGTTGCGGTACGAGACGTCGCTCATGACCCCGAGCGCACGGGACCGGTAGAGAAGCGCGGCGAGGCTGACGCCCCAGTACTCCTTGAGTTCAGCCATGTGCGCCCACGCTTTGCCCGCAGTCGAAATGGGCAAGGAAGGAGCGATCTCCTCGGCTGGCATCAGGAACTCGGACGCGAACCGGTTGGCCTGTTCCTCGGCCACCTTCCCACCAGGCTCGGCGTCGTGGTGCATGATCAGGTGTCCGAGCTCGTGGGCGACGTCGAAGCGCTGTCGGTAATAGTCATCCTTCGCGGGGTTAAGGACGATGATCGGGCGGGTCGCAGAGTGCAGCGAGTAGGCGTCGATTGACGCCACACCCGGCTCACTGAAGACCACGACGACGCCTCTGCGCTCGACGAGACGCACGACGTGTTGCACTGGACCAGGCGCGACGCCGAAGAACTCGCGCGCCGCCCTCGCGGCCTCCTCGGGTGTCATCGAACGCTCGTCGGGGTCGACAGGGAGATCCGGCAGCAAGGCTTCCGGGAACTCGACTGCGTTCTCGAGCATTCCGGCGATCTCAGACACGAACCGGCCGTACGCTTCCGCCTCGTCCTGCGCGATCTGCGGTGTCGAGCGCAGAGACCGGAAGTGCGGCTTGTTCGTTTTCGGTGGCGCTCCTCCCCCGAAGAACTGCGGCTCGACCTGAAGCGCAAGCGCGAGCTTCGCCACCGTTGCACGATTGGGTTGCTTGGCGCCGCTCTCCCATGCCGTCACCGAGGCCGGCGACATCTCGATCAGGCTGGCCAGGTGAGACTTCTTGAGCCCCTTCAGCTGACGGGCCATGGTGAGGCGCTCCCCGTTGAAGAACGAGGCTGCGGCGGCGAGCGTCTGGGACGGCCGACGCACCTCAGCCATTGGCCGCGCCGGACCCTTCACCCGCACCCGTCCGCTTGATCCGCACCGGCACGTCCTCGACATCCGTCGACGCGCCACCGCTCGGCATCTGCGGTGCGACCGGCAGCCCCGACCCACCAATCGGGGTGCCACCGGAAAGCAACAGCTTCTTCCAGTGCCAGCAGGAGTCCCCGGGATAGTCGGGGTTCTTGCTCTGGCCGATGTAGAGCTCGAACTGCTTGGTCGTCGGATTAAAGGCGTGCGCCGCGATAAGCGTCACGCCGGCGAAGTCATCGTCGTCCGGGATGCCGGGAATGGACTCGAGGCCGAACTCCTCGTCATCGAAAAGCGTGCTCTCACTGATGAACAGCTGGTCCGCGACGCGCTTCTTCGCGTCGCTGCGCTGCACCCACTTGATCTCGTCGATCTTGCCGAAGGAGTAGGACTGCAGCAGCACACGGTAGCCCTCGATCGCCCACCCTGGGGACTGCTTGTAGTCCCGGCGGGCGACCGCGTCCGCCGGGAGGGTCGGCATCGAGTCGAAGGCCCCCGGCGTGATACCGCGCTTGAGGACGTCCTCGCCGAGGCTGTCGAGCCCCTCGGCGAGCTTGAAGCGGCCGTTCGCGGTGGCCCGGTCCAGGAGATCTCGCAGGTGCTTGAAGTTGAGATAGCCGACGACACCCTGATCGTGACCCTGGTCCTCGTCGTAGAGCTGATCCGTCGCAGCAAACGCCACTGGCGCACCCCACTTCAGGACGTCGAGAAGTCCAGAAGCCTGGAGAGCGGAGAGGGCGTCATCTTCTGCGGTCATGAGACAAAGGTACACGCAGGTCAGTACATCGCGTGCCGCTTTTCACTCTCGGCGTGTCGAAGTGAAGAAACTCTACCGGCGTCGCCTACCTGCAGCTACGGCGTTGAGAATTCCTGCCTCGCGGGTTCGGTGAAGCTCAAGCAAGAAGGCCACACGCTCGCCCTCTCCAGCGAACGACGCTTCTCTGTAGAGCCCGTCCGTGTACTGGTCGATCTCCAGATGAGCCGCCCTGAGGTCCGCGGGCATGGTTCGTTCGTCGTACATCCAGGCAAGTGTTCGGTCGGTGTATCCGTTCCTCACCTGGATCACTCGATCGCCCAGCCGTCCGAGATGCAGACGCGCGGTTTCATCTAGCTCTGGGAACACGAAGTTGTTGTAGACCACATCCTTGGAGTAGCGGTACCGGCTCTCCAGCCGGCCACCGATCGTGCGCATCCAGTCCATGTGCATCTCGCTGGTCATAAGCGCGAAGTCAGCAGACGTCGCGTCCGGGACGACGAGGCAGCCATCGGAAGCTACGACCCCTGCTTCAAAAAAGCCCATGGGGACGTATCGACGCCGCTCCGAAGATGTCCGTGGCACGAGGAGGAAGCTCGATGTGGGGCGTTGGGTTATTTGCGCAAACAGCTGCGGGATGCTGGCCAGTTGCGGCCGCGCCGATTTCGAACGCGTCACCCCATTCGCTTCCACACGCTTGACAATCTCGGGAACACGTTCCCAGTCGGCACTATCCACGCCATCGAGCCACAGGCAGTAGCGGAGCTTGCCGTTGATGTACTCGCGGGAGCCGTAGAACGGCAACAGCCACTCCGATGCCTCAGGATGGGTGCGCAAGAGCTCGACGCGCTGTTCCACACTGAAGATCAAGTTGCCGTCGTCCGCCGCCATGTTACCGAAAGCCATCTCCCGATGCCCGGAGATCTGACTGTGACGGTTCCCGACCACATACTCAGAGCCTGCGAGGAGATACGGACTAATAGTTGGCACCTTCAGCTCGACGGGATCAGCGCTGTCGCTCTCATACGTGAAGAGTCGCTTCGGCTTCTCGCGCTGGGCTGAGAATCCGACGATCACACAGTCGACGGCGGCCTGATCGGGCGCCTCGTTCTGCCAGTCAAACGTCTGGTGCGCGAAGTCGATGTGCACACCAGCGTTGTAGAGCGGGCGCCACAAGATTGCTGGCTGCTCCCCCTGCGCAATTGAGTTTGTCGAAACGAGAGCGGCTCGAATCCTTGGATTCGCCGTCATCATTCGCGCCGCCAGCAGATACCACGCAGCGACGAAGTCGAGAAAGCCCGCCTCGCGGATTCCATGCGCAACAGCCCGCAGCTCTGCCTTCTGCGTCTTGTCCATCTTCCGCGAGCCGTAGAACGGCGGGTTCCCAACGATGAACGCGAGCTCGTCCGCAGGAACCACCTCGCTCCAGTCAATGGTCAGAGCGCTCCCAAGGTGAATCGTCGGCGCGATCCGGATGGGGAGGCGATCGGGCGCAAGCCCGAAGTCCTCTGCCATTCGCTGGTTTGCGAGGTGATCGACGAGCAGCATCGCTGTCTCGGCAATGCGGGCGGGCCACTCCTCGATCTCGATGCCGTAGAAGTGATCGAGTCGGACCTTCAGATCGCCGGTGACGTCGAATGAAAGTTGGGCGTAGTCCTTGCCCTTGTCTTGAAGGTCAAGTTCACGCTGTCTCAGAAGAAGCTCGAGCTCGAGCGCGCGAAGCTCGCGGTACGCGACGATAAGGAAGTTGCCACAGCCGCAGGCCGGGTCGAGCACACGAATCTTGCCCAGCTCATTGTGAAGCCTGGTGAGTTGGCCACGATCGTTCCACGCACGCTCGAGCCGGTCCCGCAGGCCGTCCATGAAGAGCGGGTTGATCGTGCGCAGAATGTTTGTCTCGGTCGTGTAGTGCTCGCCACCCCCGCGGCGGTCCGAACGCGTCTTCACCGTTTGGAACATCGACCCAAAGACTGCCGGCGAGATAACGGACCAGTCGAAGTCTCCGGCCTCGATCAGTTCGGTGCGGAATGCCTCGGTGAGGGGGCCCATCGTGAACTCGTCCGTGAAGAGGCCGCCGTTGACGTAGCGGAACGCGCGAACTACTTCCGGCAGGTCGGCTCGGCGCTGCTCGTGGCTCAGCGCTTCGAACAGCGCACTCAAGTCGTCCGCAAGCGTTTCGTCCGTGGTGTGGTCGACGAGGAAGGCCTGAAACTGGTCCGGGCGTCCACCATGCTTCCACATGCCAGAGTCATCAGCGAAGTAGAGGAAGAGCAGGCGGGCAAGGAGCAGCGTGGAGTTGTACTGGTCCCATCCAACCGCTTCGAGCTCCGCGTACAGGGTGCTCATCAGCCTTGCCGCCTGGGCCGCGGTTGTCTCGGCCTCGTGATCGAACGCGCCGCGCATCCGCGCGAGGAGGTCAACGAGCGTGAGCTCTTCGTCGAACCCGATCGCAATGGCCTCAAGCTGGCGGACGAGTCGGGCGTCACTGTCGCCAACGCGGCGCTCGTGGAGGACGAGCTTGGCGTTGGCACCACCCATTTGTGCGCGCCGCGGCCAGCGCCACGCCTGGTTGTAGTCATCGGCAAATATCACGAGTCGTTCGAGGTTCTTCGCGCCAACAGCCTGGTCAATCTGACGTTGGATTGACCGAGACGGGAGACCGTCGTGGAACCAGACGCGAAGCCCCTTGAAACCGGCAACCTGTGTCAACGTGTGGGCGCCGTCCTCAACCTCGACGATCAGCGCACCCTGATCGGGGTTGCTCCAGCCGAGGTGATCCACGAAGAGATCACGGAACTCTCTCCGGTCGACGAGATCCAGAAGTGCTGTGCTGTCCACCGTTAGTTCACTCCCATGGTGCTCACGATGCGGATGGAGTCGTTGCCCGAGCGGCGCTCAATGACGAGCTTGTCCTCGCGCGCGAGCGAGGCAACGCGGTTGGCGAGTTCGTCATCCGAGACGCCGTTGCGGACTGCATTTCTCAGTCGTCGGTCGGCCTCGTTCGTGAGCGGGTGCTGGTACAGCAGATCGAGTGCCGCCGCCGCTTCGGGGCCAAAGTCAAAGAGGCTCTCGCCCAGTCGCTTCCAGATCTGACGCCGCACCCCACGAAGGCGTCCAGCGGCGACTGCCGGGTTGGCGAGTGGGCCGCGCACGAGCGCCCCGACGAGCTGATCCTGATTTGCTACCCGCTCGGCGGAAGGCTCGTCAGGTGCGCTCTCAAACACACGCAACGTCTCAAATCCTGTCAGGAGCCGCGTCTCACCGTCCGGCGTCGTCCAGCCGAAGCCGTCAATGCCTGCCTCGGTGCGGACGTAGCAGGCGACCCCGTTTTCCTGATCGGTGACGCGGCGCGTCCTCGTTGCGTCGACGAGGTCTGGCAGTCGACGCGCACGCTCGGCGGCCTCGGGCGTCTGCTGCAGCGCGTTGCTCCAGTACTGGAACGCCAGACTCGCGGCATCAATGTCTTCGACGTCCTCGCCCTCATCGAGCGTGCCGTTGTACAGGTCGTTAATCGTTCGGACTTCGTCCTCCGAACCGAAGAACTGCTCATCCGACCCGAAGGCCTGCGCGTTCTGCTGTAGTCGGTCGGCGATGCGCTGGCGAAGGGAGAGGACGTTGTTGAGCGAGCCGTGGAAGATCGAGTAGAGCAGAACCTCGGGAGACTCCTGGCCAACACGGTCTACGCGCCCGGCGCGCTGGATAAGCCGCACGATCGCCCAGGGCAAGTCGTAGTTCACGACGATGTGGGCGTCCTGGAGGTTCTGCCCTTCGCTCAGCACGTCGGTCGAGATGAGCACTCGAAGTTCATCGCCAGCGCTTTCAGCATCGCCTTTGCCGCGCAATTTGTTCGACTGCGGCGAGAAGCGTCGGGCGAGCTGAGTGGGGTATTCGTCGTCACCCGTCGCAGCATCGACTGCCTCGATACCGAGCGATCGGAGCGCGGTGGCGACGTAGTTCGCGGTGTCCTTGTACTCCGTGAAGACCAGCACCTTGTCGTCCGGGTGGTCCTCTGTGATCAGTTTGGCAAGCGCCTCAAGCTTAGAATCCCGTCCGATCTCCCACGGCCCGTAGGCGTCAAGCAACGCGGTGAGCGCTGCCGTATCTGCCGCGAGCGCGTCGCGGAGAGCTGGCGTGAACAGCTCGGGACGGACCCATGTGATGTAGCCAGGGTTCGTGTCGATCAGCGCCTGATAGCGCTGCGCAGCCGCATCGCCGAGCCGCTCGGTGTCGTCGACCTCGTGCTCGATGACGTCGTCATCGTCGAGCAGGTCCGCTTCCTGAATCGTGCCAGTCGGCAGCGGGAGCCCGTTGTCGATTGCGTAGAGGAACAGTTCGTTGCGCGCGACGTGGCGACGCAGTGACAGCGTGAAGGCGTAGCCACCTGACGAGAGCCGCTTGTAGAGCGTGGTCCGCACGAAACCTGCGACCTGTCCGCGTGCCCGACGCAGGTTCTCCACCAGCTGTTTGTCGTCATCGGACCACTCAGACTTGCGCTTCTCATCGACGTAGGCGATCAGCGAATAGCGCGGCAGCACCAGGTTCTGAAGCGTGTTGAGAGTGTCATCGCTGACCATGAGCGCGGCCGGGTCGTCGCCTTCAAACGGGTGGTCGATCGGCCTCGCCACGCGATCCGGGAACCGAAACTTCGTCCCGTCGGCGAAGCGGAGGTACTTCGAGCCGTCGTGATCCGTTTCGGAGTAGTTGTTCTTGATGAATGTCCGGGTACGCCGCACGAGGTGCTCACTCATGAGCCGTTTCCAGTCATCCGGATCCTCGGAACGCTTGAATGCCTGGAGCGTTGTGACCTTGCCATCGACGCGGTCCGCGAGCTTCGGGTCCGCCGCCAGCGCGTTCACGGGTGAGATGCCGAGGTCCTCGTCGGGCTGGATGAAGAGTCCGAGCTGGTTTGCCACATCTTCGAAGCGCCGGTTGTATGGCGTTGCCGTCAGAAGCAGCGCCTTCGCGCCGACACGGTCGAGATACTCAAGGACCGCCTGGTAGTCCCGACGCTTGTCGTTTCGAAGCGTGTGCGATTCATCGACAATGACAAACCGGTAGCGACTGATCGTCGGCAGCACGTTGTGCACTTCGGTATACGAGACGACACGTCCCGGAACTTCGTACGCGTCGAAGTAGTCCTCCCACATCTGCTTGAGGTTCTTCGGGCAGACGACCAGCGGCAGATACCCGTGTTCCTCACGGAGCATCAGGGACACGGCTACCGCAGTAATCGTCTTTCCAAGTCCAACCACATCGCCGAGCATGGTGCCGCCGCGCGTCACGATTCTGCGCGCGAGCGTACGCACCGCCGTCGCCTGATAGTCGAGGAGCTCAGACTGCACCTCGAGCGGCACCGAATACTCGTCCTGCCCCTCGCGCACATCGCGCGAGAGGTCATAACAAAGCTTGAGGAACACCTCATATGGAGGCTTCGGCTTCACCCACGACTCATCGAGCAACGCAAGCAGATCGGCCGTGACCACGCGGCTGTGCGGGTCATTCCAGCGCGCCTCGAACCACGCTGCGAGATCCTTGCCGCCTCCAAACGAGTCCGGCACATCGACGTTGAGTTCGAGGTTCGAGTTCAGGCCGGGCGCAGTCAGGTTGCTGCTGCCGACGAAACCCATGATGGGCGAGTTGAGGTCCTGGCGGTGGAAAATGAACGTCTTGCCATGAAGGGGCCGGCGGGTAAACACCTTGACCTCGACCTTGCCCGACTCCAGGTGCTCCCGAAGGGAAGCGAGCGTCTTGCGATCGGTGGTCGTGGGTACGCCACGCATGAGCTGTACTCGCAGGTGCTCGAGAAGCTGTGACTTCCGCTCCTTCGAGATCTGCGCATCCGCGTCAGGGCGAGGTTGTCCATCCACGGTCGCTTGGAGCTGATCGAGCGTCTCCTCTTCAGGCCCTGCAAACACCATCCCGATGAGGACTCGTGCTATCGGCGAATCCGACGCTTCCTTCGCGGCGACGATGTCTTCAAACTCGCTCCAGCCTCGGAGGTTGAAGTACCCGACCGCGACATCCATGCGATCGAAGTCCTTCAGCGTCGCCTGGAGGTGCTCCCCGAGGCGAAGCTCAATGTTGTCGAAAATCCGGGTCACGGCGCTCCTTCGTCGCTTCCCGGACTACCAGGAAGATGGTTCTCCCTCAGGGTACCGAGGCGCACTGACACCACCGAGAAGTGCGCTTTCGGGCGTGGCGAGGTGTTTAGGTGAGTGCCCCGGCGGCGTCCAGCACCTTCAGCGTCGCCAGCACGGCGTTGTCGCGGTATTGCTTGGAGCCGGCCACTTCGCGAACGGTCTTCACGACGTCAGCCGCTCCAACCACCGCGATCGGGCCTGCGCCGACGACTTGCTGAGCGCACCACTCGCGCACGGCGGCTTCGCTGCCGCCGCCGGCGAACTTGCCAACGTAGAGCCGCAGCTCAACCTGGTCGATGGTGAACCCGAAGCGCTCTGCGGCGGCCATGACGACGGTAGAACGGATCTGCTCGTCGTTGAGGAGCGCGTACGCAGCATTCCAGGTGCGGTTCTCGCTCTCACCGCGTACGTGCGCCGCCACTACGCCGCGAGATCCGAAGAAGGATTTCACTGTCGCGAGCACGAGCTTGTCAGCACGGGCAGCGACGAGATCGACCTCGAAGCCGTGCGTCTGCCACTCCTCGTAGGCGGTTTTGCGGGTGCGGCGCTTGACAGGGAACTTGAGCGCGCTCGAGACGACCAGCCCCTCGGCTTCCAGTGCGAGGGCGACGAACTGCTCGAAGGCTTCCACGATTTCGAGCGTAGCCAGCGGCGCGGACGTACCTCGGCAGCCTGAGCCGCAGTGACTTCTACGGCGCTTTGCGCACTGCCTCGACGGGACGGTCTTTCGCCGCACCCTCGGCGCACAGTTGCTCGATCTCTGCGTGCACCTCGGCCGCAGCTGCTTTCAGCTCGGAGATCGTAAGGTTCGGTGTCTTGACGTACTTGTAGACGAAGGACGGAGCGAAGTGGTTGAACTCCTTGCGCCCGCCAACCGCCTGCGGCAACGGGGCAGGGAAGGAGTAGAACTCAGGGTGCTCGCGACTGACGTCTTCTCGAAGTCGCCGAGACTCTTGGCTTCGGCCCGAGATGGACTGATCGTGGTAGACGGCCGCACGGCGGAACTGACTGCCCTGAAGCTGCCAGCCAAGGTGCAGATGCATGCCGCGGGTGTAGACGTACTCGAAAGACTCGACCAGCGGTGTGGCGTTGCTCATACCACCCGCAGCAGGCTGCTCCAGCCCGGGGAGGAACTCGTTGAGCACCCGGGCGACGCGCTGCGCACGCGCCTTGTGGAGCGCCGCGCGCATCTGCGAGCTGGAGATCGCAGAGAGGAGCGACCCGGGCAGCCAGACCGCTTCGTCGTCGGACTGCACGTCGACAGCCGACACGAGGTGGTGGAGGTCGGAGACGAGCGAGGCGTAGCGACGCATCGTCTCGACCTCGTAGGACGAGTCCGCGGGGAGCGCGTCGAGAATGCGAGCGGCGAATTCGGCGTAACTCAAGTAGCGCCACTCCCCCAGGTCGAAGTCCGGCGCGCTTACCGACAGCAGCACAAGCGCCGGGGCGTGCGGCCACTTCGACGTAGCCGCTTGGTACTCGTCGAGCTGGTCTCGGTGTGGCAGGGAGAAGACCTTGTTCTCGATGACGAGCGGGGCACGGTCTGGCCAGTGAAACACGAGATCCATGTGGCCGCGCTCGCGATCTACATAGCGACCAGAACCCGCGCCGAGCGAGGCGAGCGGCCGAAACGTCGCATCGGCAGCCTCAGGAAGCTGGTCGAAGAACCAGCCGATGAGGTTGGAGTGGAACAGCTCGCGTTGGCCGTACATCAGTCGCCCGAGCGGGTTCGCTTCGATGCGACGTGCGACGTCTCTGAAATCCTCGGTCATGACAAGCCTCAGGCTACGGGTGCCGAGTCGCACTGCTCATAAGCAGTGCTTTGCCTGCTTCAGTGATCTCCCACTCAATGACGACTTCCCCGGGCGCCGGGGTGTACTGCTGAGGGGCGATCAGATCATCGCGGGCAAGCCGCTGTGCGGTGCTGACGCGCACGATCTCGTACGCAGGGGTGGGGAGATCGAGATGCGCCATCGCATACGGGCCGTCTAGCGTGACGCTCGGCACGACCAGGCCATGCTCGGCGATGTTGCGAAGGGTAGAGACCTGGGTGGGCGAGAGCGGGCGCATAAGGCGACCGTAGCCCGCTGCAACGACACCGCGCGCGGCATCACCACCTGACGTAGCGCTTGAGCGTCTCCCGCTGAGCGATTAGCGCGGTCTCAAGCTCGTCGGCGCCTCCGTAGAACGCCTGCCATGCCGCAGCCTGTCCGCGCTCGAGCTGTCGGCGGAGCGCGGACTCCATCTTCGGCACGTCGCCTTCCCAGCGCCACTCGCCGACGTACTCCCCCGAGATGGCGTGCTTGCCCGGCGTTCTCTCCTGGATTAGTCCCAGCCGGTACTCGAAGCTCTGGTACGCGAGCTGGAACTCATCGTCGACCGGAATCGAGTCCGTGAAGTAGCCGCGCAAGTCCGTCAGGAAGAGATGACTCGTAGGGTAGAGCCAACGCTGAGTTCCCCATCGGGGAAGATTCTTGAGCCAATCGTCCGAGGCCAGGCGGAGATAGTGCAGCGACTGCGCGGCGGGCTCTCGTTCGTTCTGGTTGTACTTGTTGCGCCCTTCGGCATCGGTCGCCAAGCGGATCAGGAGGTCGTCTCGCCCGCGACGAATGGAGGTCACGCCAACGATGGCAAGCGCGATGAATGCGGGGAACCGCCGCGCCATCTCTAGCGCATCGTTCCAGCTTGTGAGCGGGGCCGTTCCGGCATCGACAAGCTTCTGGAGCACGTCCACCCACAGGCGGTCGTGGAGCCCGTCGACATCGTGCCAGACGCCCGTCGCCAAGAGCTGAGCGAGCTGCTCCATCGAGCGGAAGTGACCGTCATAGATTCCCTGCAGGAGTTCGTATGTGACTTGGCCCTCGATTGTGACGGGCTGCGCCGCGATCGCTGCAACCACCTGGTCGGTTGCGTCCATGACGAGATCGTGAAGATCGATCCGCCGAACAGGATCGGGCAGATAACGCTTCAGCCGCGCGACGGCCATCGCGGTCGAGAGCGGCGGGCTTGCGAGCTTGTCGAGCGCATCGAGGCTTCCCACCAGGTCCGAGAATAAGTCATCAGCGCTGGCGGCCGGAACAGAGATGCCTGTACGAGCGCTCAGCAACCGCGTGGCGTTCTCACCCTTGCTGCTGCGGGCATCCCAGAACAGTGGGTAGCGACGGTTCGGGGCACTCTGAAGTGCGGCAACGAGGGCTTCGTCCCAGTCGGCGGACCAACCCGAGATGAGAAGCCCATATTCGTCGAAGACCTGCGCCAGGAGGCGCTTCCACTCCTCGGGGTAGTCGCCGAGTTCGTCGGGGGTGTTTCGACTGCCGAGATCCTTGTAGTCGCCGTGGAGTTTGATCAGCGTGGCCGGCGAATGCGCGAGTGGCGCCATGCCATTCATCGCCTCCGGTCGACTGATCACCTGTGGAGATACACCGACCGCTTCCAGCGCACGTTCCATGAGGCGATCGAAGTTCGTGGTGACGATTACTCGCACGAAACCACGCTTCACCAAGTCAGCAATCGCCAAGTGGGCCCGGCTGGGCTGCTTCAGCCCCTCTTCGCGTTCCTCTTCACTCGGCTCGAAGAAGTCAGAAAGAAGCCCCTGTCGTGCCGCGGGGAGCGGCGCCAGCTGCTCGAGCAGGGTCGAGTACCCGAGATCGCCCTTGCCGTGCTCTGCCCACCAGGCCTCTGGGTCATCCCACGCGGCCTTGGCGGCGTCGGCATCCTCCGGATCGGAGGCCGCAGCGATCCGCCCGACAAGCTCACGAACGACGCCCCACCCTGTGGGGATGCCAGCGCCCGTCGAAACACCCGATCCGAGCAACACGGCATAGACGCCAGGCTGCGCGTGCATCGACGTCGCCAGCGAAACAACTTGAGAGAGCGGTGCGGCCAAGGAGAACCTCCACAATCCATCCTGCCCGCCGCACCGGACACACCCGGGGAAGGTCATCGAAGGGGCCCACGGCGTGTCCCGGCCTACGACTCCGCAAGAGGTCCGGCCGCAGTTTCCGTATACAACAGTTACTGACACTCCCGATATCGGACGCCAGATGAAGCGCCCGCACGCAACTGACGTCATGCAGGGAGGACGCCGGAGCGATCCGTGTCCGTTGCCTCGACTACCGTGGCTGTTACCGGGGTTCTTGCCCCGAGAGCAGGTGAGCATGGGCAGCGAGATCGAGCTGGTCAGCGACGGTGACGGCGTCGCCATCTTCGGCGACCCCAGCGAGGTTGAGCTTTTCCTCTCCACCGCGCGAGTCGCCTCGAAGGAGATTGTGCTCCGCCCGTCATTCAGCGCAGTCCTGAACGCGGGCTCTGGTGTGGCGCAAGCGGGCTCTCAGATCGCAGCAAACTCGGGGCGCTGGGTGAAACTCACCGAGGAGTCCGCCAAGGCGCTCAAGCTCGGGAAGGCGATGAAGGGCTCCTCGGAGGGCGTGAGCCGCGCCATCGCGACCACGAACAAGGGCAAGGTCACCAAGATCCTGGAGTTCGTGAAGCCCGGCTCGGTCGGCTCGATGCTGACGAACCCGGCGATGCTGGCGGGTGCTGCGGGGATTATGGCGCAGCTGGCCATGCAGCAGACCATGGAGGAGATCACCGAGTACCTCAAGGTGATCGATGAGAAGGTCGATGACATCCTGCTCGCGCAGAAGAACGCAGAGATTGCGAAGATGATCGGCGTCGGCATGGTCATCGACGACGCCATGTTCAAGCGTGAGCACGTCGGCCGCGTCTCCGAGGTGACCTGGTCGAACCTGCACGGCGCCGCCCAAACCATCGCGACTACGCAGGCCTACGCGCTGCTCCAGCTCGACGCGCTCGCGAAGAAGATGGAGAAGAAGTCCAAGGTCGGAGACCTCGCCAAGCTCTCCGGTACCGCCGAGGAGACCGTCGAGGACTGGCTGGCGGTGCTGGCGCGATGCTTCCAGCTCCAGGACGGCTTGGAGATTCTCGAACTGGACCGGGTACTGGACTCCAGCCCCGATGACGTCTACCGCCACCGCACCGCCCTCAGAGCCGCGCGCGCCAAGCGACGCGACGACATCTCCAAGAGCACCGCTCGGCTCCTCTCACGCATGGACGCTGCTGCGGTGGGCGCGAACGAGCAGGTGCTCCTCCATCCGCTCAAGGCTGGCCGCGTCGTGCGCTCCGGCAACGAGGTCGCGGGCGACGTGCTCGTCTTCCACGAGAAGCTGGGGATCGACGGCGACCGCAGCGCCATCGAGGCGAAGCCTTGGCGTGAAGCAGTCGGTGATGCCCGCGACCACGCCGTGGACATCACGGAGCGCAGTGCCAAGGCGGTTGGAGACTTCGGCGTGAAGACGTTCGAGGGCGCCAAAGCAGGCGCAGAGAAGCTCGTGGATTCCGCCGCGGAGCGTTTGCCCTGGCGGAGGAGCAAAGCCGACCACGACAGCAAAGACGACGAGCAATAGGCGCGTATGGATCAGCGCAGTCCCACGCCTTCCGCGACGCGCGTCGAGCTGTCAAGCGCGCTGATGGACTTAACCAATGGCGCCAGCGGCGTGGTCGGACGCGCATCGCGACAGACAGGACCACAAGTCGGAACGCCGGCTCACATGTGGGTCGGCGGACAGAACTGGTCGACCGGGTTCTCGTCCATCATGCAGGCGATCAGCACCGCCATAGATCATTCCCATGCCTTCGCGACGGTGCTGCGCGCGGAGGAGAGCCATGGGCCATCACTTGCCGCACTGTGTCGGGCCTTCGTAGAGGTCGCGGGACGCGCCTGGTGGCTTCTGGACTCCAAAGACGGCCACCAGCTCGAGCACCGCGCTGCTGTCATGCGGCTTCGGGAAGTGATCGACATGGGCGAGAAAGGTGCCCCCGCTCGGGTACGCGACGGTCAGCTCGAAACCGTTGCGCACGCCGAGGTGCGCCGTGATGCCGAAGACGCCGTAGGTCGAGCAGCCGTTGCCGGTCAGCATGAGAAGACGCCAAATTACAAGACACTGGCCTGTCGTGTGATGTCCGCCGCTGAGATCGTCGACCCTGAAGGCAAGTACTCCCATCTCTCGGCAGTGGCACATGGCCACGGCTTCACGGTCGGCGGGCTCGGGGCGCGGTCGCCGCATCAGGCCGAGGGGTTCACCCATTTCGCAATCTCGTTGCCAATCGCCAATGCCCAGGCGTACCTGCGCATCATGACTCGTGTCCTGAATGTCGTGGCGGAGCGATTCATCTCACTCTCATGCGACGCAGCGGAGCACGATTGCTGGCGCCTTACGTACGTCACCTTGCACAATCGGATTGTGACCGCATTCGACGACCTGTCGAAGCAGTAGCGGCGCGGAGTAACCGAAGGCAACCGAATCGACCTCGTAGGCATTGAAGCTCGATTCGGTTGTCCGCGGTCCCGCCGGCTGAGAACCGTGGGCCTGGGATGCCGTGCGCCCCGATCATCGTTAGCGCACGGCGGCACGATTACCCGTCGCCTATGAAGTGAGCACGGCGACGGAGAATCTACAAAAGGTACTGAGCGGGCCGTTACAAACCCGCTCGTGTCTCTTGTTATACGAAACTCGTGGCGACGCGTCAATGACTGCGGCGCGACCAGAGAGGTCGCGAACGTCGAACCTGCGATGGGACGCTGTCGGACCCCTCCGGTAGAATGGAGGTATCGCAACTCAATAGTGCTCGTTGGTTGAGCTTGGCCAGCGGTGCGACGTTCGATTCGTTGCACCTGACAAGCATGCTTGCGGCCTTCTTGACTCTTGCCGTCACCCGGATGTTCACCGAAATGACAACCGGCACTACGACAACGAACAGGAGGTTCTCGATGAAGGAACTACCTCAGAGAATGCAGGCAATCCGATTCCCACGACGACCCTGGCAGTACATGCTCGAAACCGTCTGGGTGCTCGGCACAGGGACCATGGTCGGTCCGCTGGCATGCTGAGCCAACGAACACTCGCAGGAAAGCCCGCTGGCTCGAGCCACGCGGGCTTTCTCGTTTCTTCGCCCGGTGTCGCCGGCTCCTCCTACGGTGGGGACATGCCTGATGTGCCCGAAGAAGACCTCATCGCCTGGATCCGTGCCTGTGTTTCAAGTCTGCGAGATGTCGACGGCTTCACCGTCGAGAGGGCACACTCCGACGAGTTCCTACTGCTCTATGGGCTCATTGCGCGCACGTTTCGCTACAGCAACGCCTACCTGACGCTCGTCGACGCCAAGATGGAAGGCGAGGCGGTTCCTCTGGCACGTGCGGCGCTCGAACATGCCATCACCCTGCAGTGGGTCTTTGTCGTCGATGGTGGCGTGAAGAAGTTCCGAAACTCCGTCGCTCACGACCGCGTCGAGCACTACGGCAAGCTTGCCGATTGGCTGGACAACGACGAACTCCGGGAAGCGCTGACCGAACTTGATCCGCTTCCCGAGGGCAGCCGCCTCGGCAAGTTCATGGGCGTGGTTCGCGACCTCGACCAAGGCACGTTCCTTGAGACGACCTACCACGTGCTCTCCCAGCACGTCCACGTCACGCACAGTGCCGTGACGTCGTTTCTGCAGCCGGGTGAGGACGAGCTGCACATTCTCTACGAGCAGGAGTACGCCTACCGCTACCAGGCCACCTACGCCTGCGCAGTCGCGTGCATGCTTGCTCGCTGGGTGCTCGCGCGTCTGACCAACGACAACGCACTGCTCGAAGAGCTGGACCGGATCTCGGACGAGTTGCAACTCCCGATGGAACTTGCCCAGCACCTCAAACCGCCCCGGAAGCGGCGCGTCGGCATCTGACGCCGCCCCCGACGCGGCGGCCCTCGGAAATGAAGAAGGCGGCGACTGCGCCGAACCGAGAACTCGTGGTTCTCAAAGTTCGGGCAGTCGCCGCCATTGTTGTTGGTGCCTGAGTTCCGCTCAGGCGGCGGTTGGTGGCGAAGCTACTCTCCCGGTGAGGTCGTTCGGCGGGACGGGTACGACGCGGGTGTCTTCGGCCTGGGCCCAACGTTCCAGTGTGACCATGGCCCAGACGACGGCTTCGAAGTAGTCGGTGTAGGTGGCCTGGTTGCGGTACCACTTCGGGTCGCCGTGGGTCTTCAGTTCGACGCGCCAGAGACCGGGACGGCCGATCATCTCGACGACGGGCGCCGGGATGTCCGTGCTTTCGCCGTTCCGATCCGGCAGACCGACGACGAGCGCCGGCCCGACGAGCATCGCCTTCTGCCGCGCCTCAGGGACGAAGTGCCACCAAAGGAACGTGACCCTCGAGTTGAACGGCAGCCGCATGATGAGGCCTTCTTCGTGGACATAAATCGTGACGCCGAGGTCGGGCACATCGACGGGCTCGATCCAGCCGCCCACGGCCGCCTGGTAGTCCTCGAGCTTGAAGACTTCCAGCTCCGTGATCGGCTCGTCGGCCTCGGCCGGGATGCGCAGTGCCCTCACCACAGCTGCCCACCTCCAAGCGCGCTTGGGCCCGCGAGCACGTCAGCACCCGAGGCTTCAGCGACAAGACGGAAGCGGGAAGCGCCACCCATGGTCGCCCGCAGTAGCGAGCACCAGGCGGCGGCATCGAACGGGTCGTCGAAGCGCGCGAAGGTGTCATGCCAGGTCTGGTGATCACCACGCCTCGTGGCCTGTACGAGGAAGCTGCTCGCTCCGAGAAACTGCTCCACGAACGCGGGAACGTCACCGCCGTCTTTGTCGAAGTGCTGTCCGTTTCCGGACAGCACGACGTCGCCGAGGACCAGCGGGTACTCCGTGGGCACTGCGCTGCAGTACCACCAGAGGGCCGTCGCACGAACGTTCAGCGGCTGGTGCTCCCGCCTGGCGCCCTCGTTCATGTAGATCGTGGCGCCCAGCGCTGGGATCTCCAGGGGCTCCAAGCTGCCGTCCACGGCGGCCTGGAAGGCGCCGAGATCGGCCAGCTCGCAGACACACGCGAGCTTCGTGCGGTCATGCGGGATGATGATGCCTCGCACCATACGTCCCACCTCCTTACTGTTGTCGCGACCGAGAACCCCGAACGGGTTCTCTTCTCAAGCCGCGAGGCAGCAACGAGGTGGGTTGCTTCTGGGCAACTGCCCGGAGGGAATGCGCGCGGCACTCGACCTCCGGGGCAGCCGCCCCGCTCCCTGTCCCCCGGTACGAGGGAGGGAGGTTGATGCCCGCCGATCTCAACCACCCGCGACGCGTTCTCGCGCCAGCGACCGGGAGTTCAGGCGGGCTTGGAACCGCGCGGCGTCGGAGCCTTCGCTCCTGCGCCTCTAGCGGTCCCGCCGAAGATGGCCTCGATCGCGCTCTGCTTGGTTTTCGCTTCGCGCTCGATCTCGGCCCGCACCGTCTCGGCGCGCTGGAGAACCTTCGGATCGGACTTGCTCGTCTCGACCCAGGCCTCCAGGGCCAGACGGATCTCTTCGGTGACACTGCGGTCGTTGAGCTGGGCGATCACGTCCAGCTGGGCCCGCAGGCCGTCCGTGATCCTGATGGACAACGGACGGACCGGTCCGAGTGCCGATGCCGGCACCTCGGGTTCATTCTCAGCCATGCTGAGCCTCCTCATCGGAAGCGATGGACGACCCCCCGCTGGGGTCCCCGACATCGCAGCCCGACGAGGAGTGGATGAGCGATTATGAACGAGCGGTCTGAAATGTCAATACCCGTTGTTCATTCCACAACGCGCGACCTCTGATGAGCGTTCGTCTGCGCGCCACGCCGAGACGCCGACCGAGCGAGAATGTCGGTGCGCATCCATACGCTGAAGGACATGAAGACGAAGCGCAACGCACAGGCGACGGCAGAGACCGCTGCCCGTCGCAAGCGCTTTGATCGCGTCCGCCTTCTGAACGAGGAACTCGACCGGCTGATGGCCGACGCCACCTCGCGCACGAGCAGCGTCACAAACAAGGCGTCGTTCCTTGCGGTATCGGCGGGCGTGCTCATCACGGCCGCGACTGCGCAGCTCTGGAAGCTTGCGCCTGTGTACGGCGTCTCGTCGCTAGCCCTGGCATGTCTCGCGATGGCCTGCGCCGCAGTCGCGCTGCGGCCGGGCAGGCGTCCGGGTATCGAAGCGCGGCGCCTAGTTGACCGCCACCTGGACTGCGACCACAGCGCAGGGTTTGTCGAGGCGGAACTCGTCCGCGACAAAGAGACCGTACTCACCGGCATCGAGCGTGACATCGCATCTCGCGGGCGGTGGGTGTGGGCAGGCTTCGGCATGCTCGCTGCCGCAGCGGCCTCGCTTGCCGTCGTATTCAGCCTGGAGCTCTTTGGAGGATAAACATGGGACGACCCGATTTTGACGCGAACGCGTACGAGAGCACCGAGGCGATCGAGCCCCCGGGCACCTCCATCGAGAACGCCTACTTCGGCGAGAACACCGCCGAAAGCAGCGTCGGCGTCCTTTTCCGCGAAGAATCCAACGTCAACTTCGTCTTCGGCACACGAGTGGAGAGCACAGATGACGCGTCCTGATTTCGACGACTCCCCCGACACAAGCAGCGGGAACGAGGGCTCTGGCGAGTCGAATGTCGGAGTGCATTACAACAGCCCGCCACCTGGCGAGATCCAGTACCGCTCCTGATGCCACTGACACTCGGCCCGTTGCTTATCGACGCGGGCATCGACCCCACCCAGGCACTTGTCATCCGCCACGCCTTCGCGCAGGAGGCCGCGGAGAGCGGGCTCCAGGGTCTGCACGCGGACTCGACGCACGCTGAGATCTTCGACTACACCGGCCGGCAGTCCAGCGACACGCGGCGCTTCCCGGCGAACCCTCCGAGCCTGTGGGTCGTCTTCATTCGCGAGGGCGGGGACCAGGCGCGTCTGTGGTCGGTGGTGGAGAACCGCGGTGAGCTCACGAGAAACGACGTCATGCGGACGTTCGACATCGTCGAAACAGATCACATGGCGGACCTCCGGGGCCGCCTCGTCGTCGGATGGCGATCGCCACGCACTTGGCGGATGAATGCCACGACCGCGGCGAGCTACCCAGTCGTGGGAATCGCGGATGCTGAGCCGATCCCGTTCCCCGGGTTCGATCGCCTCATTCTCAACTACCCACAGCTGCAGGCGGTGATGCGTGAGCACCGCTACGCTTCGTGGCGCACTGCGCTCTCCTCGGTGTTCGGGATCTACCTCATCACCGATACCCGAGACGGCCGGCACTATGTCGGCAAGGCGGACGGCGAGGAGAGCGTCCGGCAGCGCTGGCACGCCTACGCGACCAACGGGCACGGCGGCAACGTCGAGCTGAAGACGCTTGATCCCAACAGCTTCCGCTTCTCGCTGCTTCGAGTGTTCGACCCCTCGACCCCCAAGGCAGATATCAACGCGGCGGAAAGCCACTTTAAGGTTGCGCTCGACTCGGTTCGGTACGGGCTGAACCGGAACTAGGTCGACACCGTGCCGGCGGCACGGACGACGACTGACCGAACAAGGTCCAGACTTGCGAAGATAAGTGCCCCTGGAGAGATTCGAACTCCCGACCCGCTCCTTAGGACGGAGTGGCTCTTCCACTGAGCTACAGAGGCTGGCGCTCCAAGCGTACCGTGCGCGCCAGCGGGAGTTCCGGCGCAGAAAGCGCGGCGCGAATCAGCTTGGCGAGTAGCCGCGGTGCGTGTTCGTCGCGATGAAGCTCATCAGAGATTCGCGTTGGATGTATTTCCTCGAGCCCATCTTCGTGTACTCGATGTCGCCGCGGTTGGTCAGCTCATAGAGCGCGGAGTAGGGAATGCCCAGCGCCGCCGCGGCATCCTTCAAGCTCAGCAACATCGGACCCGATTCGGAGAGCTTGCTCGGATGGATAACCGTGGTCCGCTCCGCCTCGATGATCTCCACCTCGGATGCCTTTGTCTCCCAGTTGCCGAAGTACGCGTAGGGTTTGGCGAACTCCTCCTGCACCTTCCGGGCAGCGTCTTCTTCGTCGGTGGCGCGAACCCACTTCTCCGCGACCTGTACTCGCGTGACCACGACCTTGTAGCGCATGTACGTCTCCTGCTTGTTGACCTGCTTGACGGGAGTCTTCTTCGGCGTCCGACCAGGGCGCGGCATTCGGCGCATGGCGCGTCCGAGAGCGCCGCTCTCGACCTCTATCGCGCCCTGCTGCGTCACGACTCGCTGGGCGGGTCGGGTCAGTGGCTCACGCTCACGCCGGTCTTCATCGGTGGCTTCGGGCCACCTTCGACCGCGCTCGGTTGGTGTCGCGCGCCAGGACTTGCCATGACCGGAGATATCGATGAGACCGCGAGTCTCCAGGGCGCGGGCCGATACTCGATGGCTGAAGTCGTCGTCGGGGTAGACGCCGGGCGGACACCCCTCAACGATCCACTGAAGGATTGCCTGTTGTCCGGCGTTGAGCACGATGCGGCTGCGGTCTTGAGCGTCCGTCATACCCGTAGCTCCATGGGACCAGTTTGTGCTCATTCGGACGACCCACCCCGAGATCTCACGGAGTGTTCATTGGCTACCTGCGCAGTGTTCGCAGATAGTGGAGGGATGGCCCCCGCGCTGACGGACGACACCCATCAGATCTTCGAGCACGAGGGGCTTCTCTGGAGAAGACTCCCCGGCTGCGCCTCAACCTTCGAGGAGTTCGTCGAGGCCGGCGCACAGTGGATGGAAATCTTCCACGAGACCCAGTGGAACCCATGGCGTAAGGATGAGCTGCAGCCAGCCTCTGACCGCGCCCGCGCAGTGCGAGAAGAGTGGACGCGGGCGGAACCGGGTCACCGCGTGATGACCGAGGAAGAGGTTGCCGCTTGGATGGTGGACTTAGACCGAGAGCACGAGGCCAGGCGGGCGGCGGATGAGGCGCGCTGGGCGCGGGACAAGGAGCGCTACTCCAAGAGTCGCGAGCAAGCCCGCTACGCGCTGCTCGAGCGGGAAGCAAGTCGCGCTCACCTCGTCCGCGAGATTGACGGGCTCCGTTCGGGCCAGATCTTTCCCGGTATGCCTCCGGATGCCCGTGCCAAGCGGACCGCCGAGCTCGAAGCTGACCACGCCCGCAATGAAGCGGGTATCGCAGCACTCGCGGACACGGTTGGCGACGCCGAGACGGTGGTAGATGAGTATGGCCGACTTCCCCGAGACCGACGCCCACTTACCCTGGTCGGGTACGACTGCCGACGCCGCTTCCGCGTCGAAGAACTGCAGGCGTCCATCTCCGCCCAGCACTTGAAAATCGCGGGCGAGCAGGACCGCACGAAGAAGAGTTCGCTTCGCGCGACAGTCGCGGGAATGGAACGCGAGCTCGCGGCGCTGATTGCGGTGCCGCGGCTCACTCCCGAGGACATGTGCGCGGATTGCGATACCCCGATGGTTCAGCATCTCTCTGCTGGCAGTGATGCCCGCGGATGCCCGTACTGGCCGGTGCGGGCTGCGCGGATGAAGGAGGCTTGGGAGCGCGTCCGACTGATTCTCGAGCACGCGAAGCCCGCAGAACCGGCGCAGCCAAAGTCCGAGCCTCTGGCGACACTGCCAGGCAACCTCGGAATCGGGGAGGTCATCGAACGGCTCAAAGACCTGCAGGCGAAGCACCCTGACGCGGTCGTCATGCGTGGCCGTGCGAACCGATGGGAGCTATGGCCCGCGGAGAAGCAGCAGGGCGGATCAGCTGACCAGACGTCGTCGTGAGTATCAGGCGTTGAGCTTGCTGAGACGTTCCGTGATCCGGCTGCCGTCGCGGCGCTCCGGTGGACAGGCAGCAAGCCAACGCTGCAACACCGCGATCTCCTCGTCGCGCTGCCCAAGCTTGCGATGGATGATGGCGGCCTGCTCGGTGTACCACGGCACCGGTTCGCGTCCCTCCCGGTTGGCCTCCGCGCCTTCAATCGCGGCGTAGCAAAGGGTCAGCGCCTCCTCGAGGCGCCCCTCGCGTTTGAGCTGCTTGATCGGCTCGACGAGCTGCAGGTAGTGAACGCCGGCGACCATGCCCCGTTCGAAGGACTCGGCACGCGCACCGCCGCTCGCGACTGCATCCGCCACCATGCGGTCGATACCCTGCTGGTGCGCCGCCACTTTCGCGCCCGACGATAGTGGCGGTCGGTTGGCTTCAGACCACTGCCACTGCGCCGGCCCCTCCGCCAGCCACGCCCAGGCCTCCGCCCGGAGCCCCTTCGGCAGGAGCTCGGTGAAGACCTGCACTTGCACTTCGGGGGCTCCGTTCGTTGAGAGGTCGACCAGCTTCGCCAGGTAGCCAGGGAGGTAGCCGATCTTGTCTCCGTCGACGTGCACGGCCACCGCGTGCGGATCCGCCTGGTTGTCGGGCTCACGCTGCAGCGTGCCGGACGTCTCGATGTAACCGTCCTCACCGACGCCGTGACGCTTAGCAAGGCGCTCTATCGCATCCTTCGCGAACGTCGTCGTCCCGGTGAGCTTCACCAGGTCCTGCTCACCACCGAGCGAATACGTCACCTCGACTCGCACCGTTGGACGGGTGGGGTCACGACCTGCAGGATGCTCCGTCACCGCGAACGCGGTCTCCGTCGACTCAGCACGGCCGAAGAGCTTGCTCAGGAACCCCATGGCCTGAATTCTGGCAGGTAACGCTCAGGCGGCGTCGTCTTCTTGACTGCGCGCCAGCAGGATGTCGTAGATCTCGTCGCGGTAGCGCGGCTTCACGCGGTGGCGGACGCCGCGCTGCATTTCGGTGACGAGCTTCGAGATCTCGGCGGCGTGCCCGAACGACCCACCCACGGAGAAGTATGCGCGCATCCAAAGCACCGGATCGATCGGGTATCCATGAGGTGCGAAGGCGCGCACCAGCTGCACCACTGCGTCCTTGCCTCGCCCCGACGAGAGCCCGTTGTAGTCCTCGTCCTTGATCGACTCCGCAGCCTCGCGGAGCACAGGGGTGATAGGCGCCACTGACGTACCGGAGTGGAGGTTGGTCGCGCCCATCGCGTCGAGCCAGATTCGGATGGCATAGCTCTCGTGGTGCACGATCACGAATACCTTCTGCAGGCGACCACCGTGGACAAGTTCGGCGATGAGGTCGCAATCGGCCTCTTCGAATGGCCGCAACACCGTGATGGCATGGGAGATGACGGAGTCGTCGCGGATCAGCTCGTGGAGCCTCTGGATCTCGACCACCGTTCGATCGGACGCTGTGGGGGCGATGTGCTCCACAATCGTGCGATCCAGGCTGGCGTGGCCGTCGTAATGCTTCTTGCTCGCCGTGGCGAACAAGAATGGGGCGGCACCGAGCCACTCTCTGATGCGGGCACTCTGCGGCACCATGGCGGTGCCGTGCTGGCCCCAGTCCGGCAACGCCATATACGCGAGTTCTGTCACACCCCTCATGCTGGCAGGGCCCTCCGACATAGAGCACGGATACGTGGCGATGTCGGACCCAGGGAGCAACATGGTATGAGCCCGTCCTCGCCGCCGATCGGAGAATCACGTGCCTGACCTTCACCCCACCACGTTCCTCCAAGCCGCCGCGTGGGTACCCGACGACGACCCGCAACGACCGTGGGAAGAAGCCGCCGATCTCGCCGCGGAGTGGATCTGGGAACGCAGCAAGGAAGAAGGCGCAACGCCGCTCCTCGTGACAAACACCTTCCAGAACGGTCGAGGCATCGGGAGTCTGCGCGAGATCGCCGAACGTGGCGGGCACGCCACCTCTCAGGGCAAAGAGCGCTTCAACGCCGGCCCAGTACTGGCGTATGTGCCCAACGAAAAAACCCTCGACTTCGCCCTCGGCCTAGCGCACGGCTACTCCCTCGCGGTGGTAGAGAGCGTCAGCTTCCCACTCGCGGAATGGGCTGCCGGGGCGGGCGCGCTCAACCTCCTCGACGGCCAGCCGACGACGAGCACCATCCCCGACGACGTCAAGCGTGACCTCGACTTCGCTATCGGGTTCGGCGGCAACAATGGCTGGAGCGGCTCCCATGAGAAGCAGCACGCCCGTCGTGCGCTGCTGTCGCACGTCGAGACCGGCCATCTCGATCCTGACGCCGCCGCAGCCTATGTCATGGCCCAAGGCGTGTCGGACAGGGGCGCCAAGCGATTGCGCGAACTACTCTCCCGCCCCTGACGCGTCCCGACTATCGCGGTCGTTGATGACTCGCCATCTCTCTCGATCGGCGAGGTTTCCGCAGTATGCGTTGTAGTTTCGTCAACGCTCACCCCCGTTGAGCGCAACTTCCTGTCGATCTCGCCGTTGACCGCATCACGCTTGTGGCTCATAGTCAGGCGCAGCTATGGCGCGCACGGCATCACGCACCACTCCGAATCTTGGGTCTCAGCCACTCCGCGGCGCAGATTTCGAGCGTGCTCACTCGTCAGTTGTTCTGGGTGAGGGCGTTCGAGACCAACGCCGCGGGTTCACGATCGTTGAACTGCTGATCGTCGTCGTGGTCATCGCGATCTTGGCGGCCATCACGATCGTCGCCTACAACGGCATCACGGACCGAGCGAAGGCGACCGCCGCAGCGAGCGCAGCCGAGCAAGCTGCCAAGAAGGTCATGACATATGCGGCGGTTAACTCGGATCAGTACCCCGCGAGCCTCACGGATGCAGGCGTTGCCGACGGATCCGCCATGTATCAGTACCGCGTCGACAACACCTCGAGCCCGAAGACGTTCTGCATCACCACGACGACGCAGAGCGTCAGCTTCTTCGTGTCGAACATGGCAGCAACGCCGACCGCCGGAGCGTGTGCAGGCCATAGTCCAAACGGACAACCACTAGCCACCAATCTGCAGAAGGCGACGATCCCACCGTCCTCGGGCGGCGCCTCGGGCACCCCATGGTTCGTGAACGGTTCGATGCCGAACACTACGACGTCGGGCGTTGCGACCGTCGAATCTGCTGCCTGGGCTACCACCGGCTATGCCGCTCGACTGACCGGTCTCGCGACCTCAACCGTCGCCAACGGGCAGCTGGACTTCAGCGCAGCCGTTGGTGCGCTTCCGGCCACCGAGGGTGAGTACATGGCGGGGCGGGTGGCCGTGAAAGCATCCAAAGCCCTCGACTTCCGCGTCCGCGTCCGGTTCCGCACTGCGGCTTCAGGCGGCACCATCACCGGCGACGTCTATGGCGCAACCACGTCCGTACCGGCTGGCACGCCGACCACGGTTCCATTCGTCGTGCTCGCTCCGGCCGGCACGACTGTCGCGAACGTGACCCTAATGCTGACCGGGACAGCGAACCTCGCTGACGGCTCGTACTTCGAGGCGGCGGACCCGATCTTCGTCACCGGCAACACCGTCCCCGCCGCGTTCCGAGACGGCAACAGTGCTGGCTGGGCATGGAACGGCACGGCCAACCAGTCCACCTCGACAGGACCAGCTCCGTGACGCAGGACGGCCATCCCGTCGCAATCGCTGATGCAGCATGAGAAGAGCCCGCCGAGCGACGAGTCGCCCGTGCGGGCTCTTCTTGTTGTCGCTCGAGGCGGGCTCGAGGTGGTGCATCTCACTGGACGGTCATACCCCCAGCGAGGGTGCCCTGGCTTACTCGCGCAAAGTGCTGCAGTTGCAGTCCTCCGCTTAGTCTCGCATTGCCGTCCGCGCGGGCTTCGTGGCTGAGTTGCACGCTTCCGCGAAGGATGGCCTCGCCCCCAACGCTTGAATCGCCTCTCAGCGTGCATGCATCAGCGACGACGGCTCGGTCTTCGATCACGGCGCGGTCGAAGAGGCGTACCGATCCGACGACGATGGCGTGGTCCTTCACAATCGCCTTCGGTGCGACGTAGACGGACGGAGCGACGTGAGCCGTGAGAGCCACGAGACCGCCGCCGTTCTTGTGAATGCGGTAGTGCTCGGTTCGGACGTCGACGATGTCCTCGTCGCGATAGATCGTCCAGGGCCCGGTGCGCGGGCTCGTCTCAATGCTCATAGTTCTCCTCAGTGGATTCGAGTTCCCCAGTTCCTGCGGTTGCAGGAGCGACGGCACCATTCCCCCTGCGCGTTGCGCAGTGATGCCATCGCTCCCACACCCGAGAGGCGGGTCGAGGGAGCTATCCCGAACGCGCACGCCGGTGAGGTAGACGGCGGGCGTTCCGTTGAGGCGTCGCGTATCAGATGCGGGCTTCAACTTGACACGCATTATCGCATATTTGTTCGAATGTGTCGCTCCGCGACGAATACCTCGACCTCTATGGCCACGAGCGCGCCGACGCCGTCACGAAAGAGCAGATCGACTGGCTCGGCACCTACCTCGTCCAACGCGAGAGCACCGGCACCGGCCGACGCTTCATGAACGAGCACCTTCCGCCAAACCTCGACCAGCTCCTCGTCCGCACCACGGTGCGCGTCGGAGAGGGCCGCTACGTCGTGAACGTCCCTGCCAGCTGGCACAGCGGTCACGAGGACGAGTTGGTCGAACTGCTCACGACACTGCAACTCGATCACGACGAAGCGCTGCAGGCATTCCTGTCCCTACCCGACGTCAGCGCCGGGACCGACGACATCATGGAGAGCTTCCATGAAGCGTTCGCTGGAACTTACCCGAACGAAGAAGCCGTACTTCGGCGGCTCAGCCCGCTCGAGGACTGGGAGACCAGCCTCGCGGACTGGTGCATCGACAACGGCGTCGAACCGGAAGCCCTCGAGTGGAACTTCGAGCCACTCATGGCCCGGCTCCTCGACATCTACGACGTCGTCGAAGGAAAGGAGGTACTCCATGTCTTCATCAAGTAGCGGAGCGAGCCGGCCCGAGGGCAATCACCGTGTTCCTCGAAAAGACGCGCGCATGCTCACGCGTCGCGTGGTCAAGATCGATCCTGACCGGCGAACCGAGATCGATCTTCACTACCTCGGCCAAGCGCTCCTCCGCCTCGCGCAGGAGCAGTACGACCTCGAGCGCGGGACGCAGCAGCGACCCCTCATGAGCCGCCCTGGCGGAGCCCACGAGGGGGCACACGCGGCCCACACGCGCCCGAGCGGGCGCCCTCCCGTGCCGCGGGGCGGTCGTGCCCATTCCGCGGCGCCGTGGCGCGGCGAAGGCGTGGCGAAGTAATCCGCGCAGGACCTTTCAGCGATACCCAATCGAGCGGAGACTGCCATGAACGACCATGACAACCGAGGTGATTTCTACAACACGACGCCGGCCCCGGCGAACCCACGCGAACTCGCCGGGAGCGCCGCAGAAGGGCTGGACTTTCAGAGCACGAAGAGGGTTAATCCGGAGGACCTAACCGGAGGGAACCCGCAAATGACCCCATCAAACCAAGGACCACTCAGTGTCGAGGCGCCCGTCAACTCACTCGATGGGCTGGAACACCTGCTCAACGCACCATCGGGTGTAGCGCCCGAGGACGGCCACGTCGGTCTCGCGCAGGCGGTCGTCTATCTGCGCGTCTCGACGCCGCGACAGCTGCACAC
>Ga0160453_100201_pt1 | contig 57684 bp, 48 predicted proteins | sample HID1971K_E6MG_FD_108228 | JGI IMG/M metagenome (GOLD analysis project Ga0160453, IMG submission 108228) | Enriched millipede-associated microbial communities from UW Madison campus, WI, USA - HID1971K_E6 MG | ecosystem: Host-associated > Arthropoda: Insects > Digestive system > Unclassified ...
ACGGTGAGCGCCTTGCCGGCGTTCGCCTCACTCACTCGAGGTAGTCCCGCAGGGACTGCGAACGCGAGGGGTGCCGCAGTTTGGCCATCGTCTTCGACTCGATCTGGCGGATCCGCTCACGCGTGACGCCGAACGTGTCGCCGATCTGGTCGAGCGTCTTGGGCTGGCCGTCGCCGAGTCCGAAGCGCATGCGGATCACGCCCGCCTCGCGCTCGGACAGCGAGTCCAGCAGCGACTCGAGCTGACGCTGCAGCATCGTGAAGCCCACCGCGTCGGCGGGGACCACGGCCTCGGTGTCCTCGATGAGGTCACCGAACTCGCTGTCGCCGTCCTCACCCAGGGGCGTGTGCAGCGAGATCGGCTCGCGGCCGTACTTCTGCACCTCGATGACCTTCTCGGGGGTCATGTCGAGCTCGCGGCTGAGCTCCTCGGGCGTGGGTTCACGACCGAGGTCCTGCAGCATCTGGCGCTGCACGCGTGCGAGCTTGTTGATCACCTCGACCATGTGCACAGGGATGCGGATGGTGCGGGCCTGGTCGGCCATCGCTCGGGTGATCGCCTGGCGGATCCACCACGTCGCGTACGTCGAGAACTTGAAGCCCTTGGTGTAGTCGAACTTCTCGACGGCGCGGATGAGACCGAGGTTGCCCTCCTGGATCAGATCCAGGAACTGCATGCCCCGGCCGGTGTAGCGCTTCGCGAGCGACACCACGAGGCGCAGGTTGGCGCCCAGAAGGTGGCTCTTGGCGCGCTGGCCGTCGCGGGCGACCCACTGCAGGTCGAGTCCGAGCTGCGAGGTCTTCTCGGCCGCCGACATGTGCGACAGCTTCTCTTCGGCGAACAGTCCCGCCTCGATGCGCATCGCGAGCTCGACCTCTTCGGCCGCGTTCAGCAGGGGCACCTTGCCGATCTGCTTGAGGTAGTCCTTGACCGGGTCGGCGGTGGCGCCTGTGATCTGGGTCGAGTAGACGGGGACGTCATCCTCGTCGCTGGACGAGATGACGATCGCGCCGGTCGGGAGAGGCTCGGTGAACGCCGGCTTGGTGCTCTCTTCGTCCTCGTCGTCGTCCTCGGGGGCGCTGTCGTCGCCCGATGCGGGCTTGGCTGCGGCCTTGGTGGTCGACGCCTCGCCCGAATCCTCGGCGGACTCGTCGTCGGCCTCGAGTTCGACGTCTTCGTCGAGCTCCTCGACGTCGTCCTCGAACTCGTCGTCCGACTTCTTCGCGCGCTTGGAGGCGGTCTTGGGCGCAGGCTTGGCCTTGGCGGCTCCCTTCGCTGCGGGAGCCTTCTTCGCGGCTGCGGTCTTCGTCTCGTCCGACTCGGTGTCCTTCGCGGCCGAGCGAGCCTTGGTGTTCGTGCCTGGAGTCACGTTTCGCCTTTCACCGGTCGACACGCTCGGCGCGTCCCCGGTCGGTTTCGGACACTAGTAAGACCCTTGTCAAGTCCCGAGCTTCGCAGAGCGGTCTCGCGAAGACGGTTGACAACGGGTCAGAGCGTCTAGTATCTCATACTTGCCGTGCGCCGCCAGCACCGCACAGTTTCCTTCGAACTACGCGTCGGCGAGGCCGGCGCACCTTCGTCCTTGTGACAACGCGCAGGCCGGAACGAGAATTCCACGCCGCGCCGATACCGGCCGGCCGGCAGGTCAGCTGCCGCGCTTGTCATCCTCACCCGGCCGCGTGGCGAGGAAGCGCTCGAGCTCTGCCGCGAGCTCGTCGGCGCTCGGCAGATCGCCGGTGTGGATCATGGGCGTCGCCCGGGTCGAGCCCGCCATGTACGAGTCGTAGCGCTCCTCGAGCCCCTGCACCATGCGGGCCAGCTCGTCGCTGCCTTCGATCTGCTCGGTGACCTTCTCGAGGTACTCGCGGTTCTCCTCGCGCAGCTCGTCGCCGGCGAAGACCAGTCCTGTCGCGACGGTCAGGCTGTCGAGTGCGGCGAGTGCCGCGGCCGGATACTCGGAGTCGCCGAGGTAGTGAGGCACCAGCAGAACGAAGCCTGCGACGCGGACCCCCGCCTCGGCGAGGCGGAACTCCAGCAGGTGCCCCGCGGTGGCGGGAACCTGCGTGTGGGGCTGCCACACCGAGTGCGCCTCGGTGAGTTCGGTGCGGGTGCCGCTGACTGTCGTGCCGATGGGGCGGGTGTGCGGAACCGGCATCGGGATCGCGTGCACCCACGTGATCGTCGACACTCCGTACAGCTCCGCGAGCTCCACCACGGCGGCGGCGAACGCGTCCCACGCGAAGTCCGGCTCGTACCCGGCGAGGACCAGGAACGGCTGCCCGAGCGAGTCGTGGGTGAACGACAGCTCCAGACGCGGCGGGCGGTAGTCGGTGAGGTGGTCCTTCTCGAACGACACGATCGGGCGTCGGGCACGGTAGTCGAGCAGCGTGTCGTTCGAGAAGACCACGAGCGGCGAGGGTGACAGATCGTCGCGCACGTAGTCGATGACACGGCTCACGGCGCTGCCCGCGTCGGTGAAGCCGGTCAGGGCGATCACCAGCGGCAGGCCGCGCGGTACCGGGGGCGCGGAAACCGCGCGCTCGAACAGCGGGCCGGAGAAAGGCATGCACCCATGCTACGAGCCGTCAGGAGCCCGAGGGTCGCGGTATCGCGCTCAGAGCGAACACGCATGCTCCGTAGGATGGACACCATGTCGTTCCCCGACCTCGAGTACCGCACCGCACCCGTCCGAGAGTCCGAAGCCGACGCGCTGCTGCTGGCGCTCCCGCCGATCGAAGGCGACGGCGCGCCCGACCTGTCCGAGTGGCCGGGACTGCGCGACGCGCTGTCGGCCGTGGGCTTCACCGGTGCGACCGGGGCTTTCCTGCGAGTCTTCTCGCCGGAGTCTACGACGCTGCCGCTGGCCGTCGTCGGCACGGGCACGGATCCGGATGCCTCGGCCCTGCGTGACGCCGTGGGCGCCGGCATCCGCTCGCTGACCGGGTACGCGACCGTCGCCGTCGCCGCACCGTTCGCTGACCCCGCGCTGTGGACCGCGGCCGCGGAGGGGGCGGCCCTGGGCGGGTACCGGTTCGACGGGTACAAGTCGGACGCGCCGAAGCCGCGCGCCGCGCGCGTGGTCGTGCACGGTACGGCCGAGCCGGATGAGGCCGCGCTGCGGCTCGCGATCGAGACCGCGGCCTCGGTCGCACTCGTGAAGGACTTGGTCAACATCCCGGCCGAATGGCTCGGCCCGGCCGACGTCGCTCAGAAGGCCGCGGACGCCGTCGCGGACCTCCCGGTGCAGATCGAGGTGCTCGATGAGGAGGCGCTGCGCGAGCAGGGCTTCGGCGGCATCCTCGGCGTCGGCCAGGGGTCCGACCGTCCGCCGCGCCTGGTGCGGCTCGACTACGCGCCTGCCGGGGCCACGCGCCACATCGCACTCGTCGGCAAGGGCATCACGTTCGACACCGGTGGTCTGTCGCTCAAGCCCGCGGCCTCGATGGTCGGCATGAAGTACGACATGGCAGGCGCCGCGACCGTGCTCGCCGTGCTGCGGGCGGCGGCATCCGTCGGGGCCCCGGTCCACGTCACCGCGTGGCTGTGCGTCGCCGACAACATGCCCTCCGGTCGCGCGACGCGCCCGGGTGACGTGCTGCGCATGCTCGACGGCACCTCGGTCGAGGTGCTCAACACCGACGCCGAAGGACGCCTTGTGCTCGCCGACGGGCTCGTCGCGGCCAGCCGCGAGCACCCCGACGTGATCGTCGACGTCGCGACGCTGACGGGCGCCATCCTCGTCGCCCTCGGCACCCGCCACACCGGTGTCATGGGTGACGATGACGCCGTCGCGGCCTACCTGACCGCCGCCGCGGAGGCCGGCGAGCCCGCCTGGCAGCTCCCGCTCCCCGCTCATATGGTCGAGGAGCTCGACTCCCCCATCGCCGACCTGCAGAACGCCAAGATCGGCGACCCGGCGGGCGGATCGCTGTTCGCAGGACTGTTCCTGCGTCACTTCGTCGGCCGCACGGGCGACGAAGCCGATGCGCCCCGGATCCCCTGGGTGCATCTCGACATCGCCGGGAGCGGGACCCACAAGGGCGCGCCGTACGGCTACACGGACAAGGGACCGACTGCCGCCACCGTGCGCAGCCTGATCCGCTTCGTCCTGACCGACCTCGGCGAGGAGGCACGATGACCGAGCACACCTTCGATCTCGTCGTTCTGGGCGGTGGCAGCGGCGGATACGCCGCCGCGCTGCGCGCTGCAGAGCTGGGCAAGACCGTCGCCCTCGTCGAGAAGGACAAGGTGGGCGGCACGTGCCTGCATCGCGGCTGCATCCCGACCAAGGCGCTGCTGCACGCGGCCGAGGTCGCCGACACCGCCCGTGAGGCCGCCGCGTACGGCATCCGCGCGACGCTCGAGGCCATCGACCCCGTGGGCGTACGCGGGTACCGCGAAGGCATCGTCGCGAAGAAGTACAAGGGCCTCGAAGGGCTCGTGAAAGCGCGCGGCATCACCGTCGTGTCGGGTGAGGGACGCCTGGAGGCCGGCCCCGCAGTCCGCGTCGGGGACGACCTGTACCGCGGCACCGACGTCATCCTCGCCACCGGCTCGTACAGTCGCACCCTTCCCGGCCTCGAGATCGGCGGCCGGATCCTCACCAGCGAGCAGGCGCTCGAGCTCGACGAGATCCCGGCCAGCGTCGTCATCCTCGGAGGCGGTGTGATCGGCGTCGAGTTCGCCAGCGTGTGGCGCTCGTTCGGTGCCGACGTCACGATCGTCGAAGCCCTCGACCACCTGGTCCCCAACGAGGACCTCGCCCTCAGCAAGGGCCTGGAGCGCGCATACCGCCGTCGCGGCATCCAGTACTCCCTCGGTGTGCGCTTCCAGTCCGCGACGCAGACGACGGATGCCGTCACGGTGACGCTCGACGACGGCAAGGCGTTCACGGCCGACTATCTGCTGGTGGCCGTCGGTCGCGGGCCCGCCACCGCCGGACTCGGGTACGAAGAGGCGGGTGTCGGACTGGACCGTGGCTTCGTCGTCGCCGACGAGCGCCTGCGCACCGGCGTGCCGCACGTGTGGGCCGTCGGCGACATCGTGCCCGGCCTTCAGCTCGCCCACCGTGGATTCCAGCAGGGCATCTTCGTCGCCGAGGAGATCGCCGGACTGGCGCCGGTCGTCATCGCCGACACGCAGATCCCCAAGGTCACCTACAGCCACCCCGAGGTCGCGTCCGTCGGTCTGACCGAGGCGCAGGGCGTGGACCGCTTCGGAGCCGACGGCATCGTCGCCTACGAGTACAACCTGGCCGGCAACGGCAAGAGCGAGATCCTCGGCACGAGCGGCCTCGTCAAGGTGGTGCGTGAGAAGGACGGTCCCGTCCTGGGCGTCCACCTCATCGGCGACCGCGTCGGCGAGCTCATCACCGAAGGCCAGCTGGCCGTGGGATGGGAGGCGCATCCCGAAGATATCGCGCCGTTCATCCACGCGCACCCCACTCAATCCGAAGCGCTGGGCGAGGCATTCCTCGCCCTGGCAGGCAAGCCCCTGCACGCGCTCTGACCCTCCAGACCGCCCCCCATCACTAAGCTAGATCCGATATTCATTCAGAAGGAGACTTCCTCATGAGCACATCCGTGGTCCTCCCCGCTCTCGGCGAGAGCGTCACCGAGGGAACGGTCACCCGCTGGCTCAAGAACGTCGGCGACACGGTCCAGGCCGACGAAGGCTTGCTCGAGATCTCCACGGACAAGGTGGACACCGAGATCCCCTCGCCGATCAGTGGCGTCATCGAGGAGATCCTCGTCCAGGAGGACGAGACGGTCGAGGTCGGCGCCGTGCTCGCCAAGATCGGCGACGGCTCGAGCGCCCCCGCTGCGGCTCCGGCCCCTGAGGCCGCTGCTGCTGAGCCCGCGCCCGCCGCTCCGGCAGAGGCCGCCCCGGCAGAGGCCGCTCCGGCTCCTGCCGCGGAGGCCCCGGCTCCTGCCGCGGCGCCCGCTCCAGCTGCCGCCGGCTCCGCCAAGGAGGTCGTGCTCCCCGAGCTCGGCGAGAGTGTCACCGAGGGCACCGTGACCCGCTGGCTCAAGCAGGTCGGCGACGAGGTCGCGGTCGACGAGGCATTGCTGGAGATCTCGACCGACAAGGTCGACACCGAGATCCCCTCGCCGTTCGCCGGCGTCCTGCAGGAGATCCTCGCGGGCGAGGACGAGACCGTCGCCGTCGGCGCGGTTCTCGCCCGCATCGGCGAGGCCGGCGCTGCTCCGGCCGCACCGGCGCCCGCTGCTGAGGCTCCGGCCGCTGCTGCTCCGGCTCCGGCTGCTGCTGCCCCGGCTCCGGCTCCGGCAGCTGCTGCCCCGGCTCCGGCTGCTGCTGCTCCGGCTCCGGCTCCGGCAGCTGCTGCCCCGGCTCCCGCTGCTCCGGCCGCAGCCGCCCCGGCTCCGGCTGCTGCCGTCGTCGCCGACGAGGAGGCCGTCACCTACGTGACGCCGCTCGTGCGCCGCCTGGCGCAGCAGCAGGGCGTCGACCTGGCAGCCGTCAAGGGAACCGGTGTGGGCGGTCGCATCCGCAAGGAGGACGTGCTCAAGGCTGCCGAGTCGGCTGCCGCTCCCGCGGCCGCGGCCCCCGCCGCCCCGGCTCCGCTCGAGGTCTCGCCGCTGCGCGGCACGACCCAGCCGATGTCGCGTCTGCGCAAGGTGCTCGCCTCGCGCGCCGTCGAGTCGATGCAGTCGACGGCGCAGCTCACCACCGTGGTCGAGGTCGACGTCACCAAGCTTGCGACGTTCCGCGACAAGGTGAAGAACGACTTCCTCGCCAAGACCGGCGACAAGCTGTCGTTCCTGCCCTTCTTCGCGCTGGCGGCCGCCGAGGCGCTTCAGGCCTACCCCGTCGTCAACTCGACGGTGGACGGCGACCAGATCGTCTACCCGGCGACCGAGAACCTGTCCATCGCGGTCGACACCGAGCGCGGCCTGCTGACGCCGGTGCTGCGTGACGCGGCGACGAAGAACCTCGCGCAGATCGCGCACGAGATCGCTGACCTCGCCGCGCGCACGCGCGAGAACAAGCTGAAGCCCGACGAGCTCGCCGGTGGCACGTTCACTCTGACGAACACCGGTTCGCGCGGTGCGCTGTTCGACACTCCTGTCGTGTTCCTGCCGCAGACGGCGATCCTCGGAACCGGTGTGGTCATCAAGCGTCCCGGCGTCGTGACGGTGGACGGCAAGGACGCGATCTCGGTGCGCTCGTACGTGTACCTCGCTCTGTCGTACGACCACCGTGTCGTCGACGGCGCGGACGCCGCGCGCTTCCTCAGCGCCGTGAAGGCGCGCCTGGAGGCCGCGGCCTTCGAGGGTCAGCTCGGCGTCTGACCCACGACGCGGATCATTCCGGCTGCTGCGCGACGTCATGGACGTCGCGCAGCAGCCATTTCTCGTCTGTGCGCATGATCACCACGAGCTGAGGGGCGACGCCGCCGTCGACCGCGTCGACCCGGAGCACTGCGACATCGCCGAAATCGTCGAGGAGCGTGATTGTGCGCGCGTCCGCCACGAGGTCGACGGCGCCGCCCGACGCACGTATCGCCGCCGGGTCGACCACGACCTCCGCGAGACACCGCGCCTCGCCCGCGCATGCCGTCCGTGCATCGAGCAGCGCCGCTGTGAGCGTGGCCGGATCGGCGGGTGCCTGGTCGGGCGGCGGTGCGGGCGAACCGGCGTCATGCGTCCCGGCTGAAGCGTCACCGCCGGACTCGCCGGAAGGCGACGCCGTCGGCGACGGACCCGCCGGCATCGGGGCATTGCCGTCCGCCGTGGCCGGGCCGCCCACAGGCCAGAGCGCGCCTGCGGCCAGCACAGCCGCGGCGACGGCTCCGCCGACGATCCACGGCCTCCGTCGCGATCCTGTCCCCGACGCCGTCGTCGCGCGCCTCCCACTGAACCGTCGCCACACGGCCGTCGTGGCCTGCGAAACGGTGTCGCCGAGGTCTGCGTCCACACCGTGCAGGAGCGTCTGCCACACCGAACGAGACGCGGCCTCCGGTTCGGCGAGGGGACGCTCGGCGCGCACGGCGGTCGCGGCCTCTGCGGCCGGACGCGGCTCCAGACCGGTGGTGCTCAGACTGGTGGTGCTCAGCGGCTCCGGCGTCGCCAGCGCGAACAGCGCGTCCTCGACGGCCATGAGGTCGTGCACCGAGAGGCGGTCCGCCGTGACCGCGCGCAGCGCGGTGTCCCACGTGCGCTGCAGGGCGGGCGGCAGTTCCAGCGACGCCATTGCTTCGGCGGTCGCGTCGAGCGCACGGCGGGTCGCGGCATCCGTCGCCAGCAGCGGACGCCCGCCATCGTCGAGCCACCACTCCCCGGTGGTCTGCGGCGCAGCAGCGAGCTGCGCGCACCCCCGTACCAGGCTGACGCCGAGAGTCACGGCTTCTCCGGCAGTGAGAGACAGCCGCGCCGCTCGCCGCCGCAGGAAGTCGTCCAGTCGTTCGACGCACACAGGCAGCACGACGTCGTGCCCGTCTCGGCGCCGGGCGAGGTCGACCGGAGCGAGGATGTGACCGTCGGGGGCGGCATCCCATCCGCTCCATTGGGGACCGAATTCGTCGACGTCGACGAGCAGACGCATCGCGCCGCCGACTTCGCGGACCAGCACGCCGGGCCACGGCGCATCCTCTCTCGCGCGGACAGTGCGGACCGGGCGGTAGGGGGCGCCGAGCAGGCTGTCGTCGGAGGTCACGCACCCAGTGTCGGCGGGCTGCTCCGCCCCACGCGGTCCTCACGCGGGATCTGTGGATGACGGCCGCCGAGACCGTTCTGGGGAGGAGCCGAGGAACACCCTCCGAAAAGGTAGGCTGGAAGGTATGGCCGCGCGCAGTTCCGCACCCGAGAAGAGCCCAGGCTTCTTCTCCCAGATCCGTACCCTGTACACCTTCACGCAGAAGGAGTTCCGCTGGCTGCCGTACCTGCTCGGCGGCGTTCTCCTCCTCGGCGCCGGCATCGGCGTGGCGATCGGATTCCTCATCCCGCCCGTCGCGATCTGGAGCGTCATCCTGTGGGGCATCACCGGGCTGATGCTGGGCATCCTCGCATCGATGATGACGATGACGCGTCTGTCGACGCAGGCGATGTACAAGAAGATCGACGGGATGCCGGGGGCCACGGGCCACGTACTGTCGACGTCGCTCGGCCGTGCCTGGCAGGCCAGCGAGATGCCGGTGGGCATCAACCCCAAGACGCAGGAGGCCGTATACCGCGCGGTCGGTCGCGGCGGGGTCGTGATCGTGGGCGAGGGCACCCGCGGCCGCCTGACGCGCCTCGTCAACGACGAGCGCTCCAAGGTGCAGCGCGTGGCCGCGGGCGTCCCGGTCACGGTGCTGTACGTCGGCCACGGCGAGGGCGACCTCCCGATCTCGAAACTGGCCTCCACCATCAAGGCGCTTCCCAAGAAGATCGATCGCACCACGCAGGCGGCGGTCATCAAGCGCATCGACTCGGTCTCGCAGTCGCTCACGTCGCTGCCGATCCCCAAGGGCATCGATCCCACGAGGGCGCGCGCACCGCGTCCACGCTGACTCCTGTATCGACGGCTCCACAGTCGCGCTCGGCCTGTGCCGGGCGCGACTTGTCTTTCAGGCGCGTCGTGGCCTCAGGCGTGGTCGCCTCAGGAGCGCAGCAGCACCGTACCGGCGACCTTGTCGTGCAGACCGCGGTGATCGGCGTCCCAGATGACGGCGGGGATCACGAGGATCAGCAGCGCCGTGCGCACGATCGGGCGCCACAGCCCCACCCAGGCTCCGTCGAGTCGCACGAGCCGCAGGCCGAAGAGCCGGTGGCCCGGGCTCCCCTGCAGCGTCGGCAGGAACACGAGCTGGATGGCGGCGAAGAGCGCGAGGATCGCCAGTGGATCCCATCCGAAGAACCCCGAGATCAGGTACGCGGCGCCGTAGTCGATGAACAGAGCGCCGACGCGGCGCCCCAGGTGACCGATCGATCCGCTCCCCTCCTGCGGGAGTCCGAGACGTTCGCCGGGATAGTCCTGAGTGCTCTGCGTCACTTCTCAAGCGTACTCGGCCCCCGTAACCTGGAGCGGCCGTAACATCCCCGAAACACAAGTGATACTGCCGAGCAATCCCCTCCGGGTAGCTTGCCAGCAAGCCCGGCCCGCACGGGCGGATCCGAATGCCCTACCTCTGGAGTCTTCATGTTCAAAGATTCATCCGAGGTGCTGAAGTTCATCAAGGACGAGGACGTCAAGTTCCTCGACATCCGTTTCACGGACCTTCCTGGCGTGCAGCAGCACTTCAACATCCCGGCCTCGACCGTCGACGAAGAGTTCTTCACGGTCGGCCAGCTGTTCGACGGCTCCTCGATCCGAGGATTCGCGAACATCCACGAATCTGACATGCAGCTCATCCCGGATGTCTCGACGGCGTACCTCGACCCGTTCCGCGAGGCGAAGACGCTCATCATGGTCTTCGACATCTACAACCCGCGCAACGGCGAGATCTACTCGAAGGACCCGCGCCAGGTCGCCAAGAAGGCCGAGAAGTACCTCGCCTCGACCGGCATCGCCGACACCGCGTTCTTCGCCCCGGAAGCGGAGTTCTACATCTTCGACGACGTCCGCTACGAGGTGAAGCAGAACTCCAGCTTCTACTCCGTGGACTCCGAAGAGGGCGCATGGAACACCGGCCGCGCCGAAGAGGGCGGCAACCTCGGCAACAAGACCCCGTACAAGGGCGGCTACTTCCCGGTCTCGCCGGTCGACAAGACGGCCGACCTGCGCGACGACATCAGCCTTCGCCTCATCGAGTCCGGTCTGCACCTCGAGCGCGCACACCACGAGGTGGGCACCGGCGGTCAGCAGGAGATCAACTACCGCTTCGACACCATGGTGCACGCGGCCGACGACATCCTGAAGTTCAAGTACATCGTCAAGAACGTGGCAGAAGAGTGGGGCAAGGTCGCGACCTTCATGCCGAAGCCGCTCTTCGGTGACAACGGCTCGGGCATGCACACGCACCAGTCGCTGTGGCTCGAGGGCAAGCCGCTGTTCTACGACGAGAAGGGCTACGCGCAGCTCTCGGACCTCGCGCGCTGGTACATCGGCGGCATCCTGGCTCACGCTCCGGCACTGCTGGCGTTCACCAACCCGACGCTGAACTCCTACAAGCGTCTCGTCAAGGGCTACGAGGCGCCGGTCAACCTGGTCTACTCGGCCGGCAACCGCTCGGCGGCGATCCGCATCCCGATCACGGGTTCGAACCCCAAGGCCAAGCGCATCGAGTTCCGCGCGCCGGACGCCTCGGGCAACCCGTACCTCGCCTTCGCGGCGCAGCTGATGGCCGGCCTGGACGGCATCCTGAACCGCATCGAGCCGCACGAGCCGGTCGACAAGGACCTGTACGAGCTGCCTCCCGAGGAGGCGAAGAACATCCCGCAGGTGCCGAACTCGCTGCTCGACTCGCTCGACGCGCTCCGCGCCGACCAGGAGTTCCTGCTGAAGGGCGGCGTGTTCACGCCTGAGCTGATCGAGACGTGGATCGAGTACAAGATCGAGAACGAGATCCAGCCGCTCAACGCGCGCCCGCACCCGTTCGAGTACGAGCTGTACTTCGGCGTCTGACGTTCCAGCACCGCGTGAGGGCCCCGGGAGACCGGGGTCCTCTCGCATGTGCGGAGGGTATGGATGCCGCCGCCCGGCGTGCGGCTTAGGCTGGACGGGCGCGCCCGCGCTCCCGATCTAAGGCGACGACGATGCCCTCCCGCACCACCTCGACGACCAGGTCCCGTCGTGCGCACCCGGCGAAGCCGTCCGCGCGTCGACACAAGCCTCGTCGGGCGCGCACCCGCACCCGGGCGCGGCGCACGAGGCTCGGCTGGGCGATCGCCGTGCCGTTGGCTCTCGTGGCGGCATTCCTCACCGGAGCCGGCTATCTCGCCCATTCGCTGGACGCGACCTTTCCGGACTACCGATCGCACGTCGCGGTGCCCGCCGTGGCCGGCTACCGGACTGAACAGCTCCAGAACGCCTGCACGATCCTCACCGCCGGCCGGGATCTCGGATTCGACGAGCGCGATCAGACGATCGCCGTGATGACCGCGATGGGCGAGTCGTCGCTGCGCAACATCGACTACGGCGACTGGGAGACCAGCGGGGCGACCAACCCCGACGGCTCCCCCACGACATCGATCGGCCTGTTCCAGCAGCAGGAATCGTGGGGGTCGCGCGAGACGCGCCTGGATCCGTATTCGGCGGCCACGGTGTTCTACCGCGCCATGGCAGAGAGGGTGCCCGACCGTGCGGCGATCGAGCCCACCCTGGTCGCTCACCGGACGCAGGTGAACGACGATCCGCTGCACTATGAGCGCTTCTGGGACCGTGCCGTCCGCGTGGTCGCGGCGGTCAGCGGAACCCCGCAGGCGGGAGATGACGCCGACGGCATCCCGCAGTGCCCTGCGGTGTGAGGGATGCCGCGAGCCGCGGCATCCCTAGCCGTAGAAGAGCTTCTCGAAGACGCGACGAGCGCGCCGCGTGGTGCCGAGGTAGTCGTCTTCGACCCGGGTGGCGGAGCGGGGCGGATACTCCAGGAGCCGCCCGATGCCGTCCAGCTTGTTGCGATCGACGGGAAGCACATCACTGGTCTGCCCCGACAGCAACGTGTTCGCCGAGCGCAGGCGGCTGGCCAGCCGCCACGCCTCGGCGAGCCGGTCGGCGGCGTTGGGCGGGATCAGCCCCGCATCGACGGCCGCGCGCAGCGCGTCGAGCGTGGAGGTCGTGCGCATCGCGGGCACGTCGTGGGCGTGCTGCAGCTGCAGCAGCTGCACCAGCCATTCGACGTCGCTCAGCGACCCCGGCCCGAGTTTGAGGTGGCGTGACGGGTCGACGCCCTGCGGGAGGCGCTCGCTCTCGACACGTGCCTTGATGCGCTTGATCTCGCGCACCGCCGTGAGGTCCACCGTCACGGGATAGCGCACCTGATCGGCCAGGTCCATGAAGTCGCGGATGAGCTTCACGCTGCCTGCTACTCCGCGTGCACGCAGCAGCGCCTGCGCCTCCCACGACAGCGACCACCGCCGGTAATACTCGGCGTACGCGTCGAGGGAACGGGCAAGAGGTCCGTTGCGGCCCTCCGGACGCAGATCCGCGTCGAGCTCGAGAGGCACCCGGTGATCCTCCGAGTGGGTGCGCAGCCCGGCGACCAGCTTGAGAGCGAGTTCGTGCGCCCGCTGCGGGTCGATGCCGTTGGCGCGGTAGACGTACATGACGTCGGCATCCGATCCGAACCCGAGCTCGGCGCCCCCGAACCGCCCCATCGCGATCACCGAGAAGTCGAGGGCCGCGTCCTCCGGCGGCACGACGTCGCGGCGCACCGCGCGGAGAGTGGCCTGGATGGTCACCTCGGTGATGGTGGTCAGTGCTTCGGCGACCTCTTCGATCGTGACGGCCCCGAGGATCCCCGCCAGGGCCAGCCGCAGCTGCTCGCGGCGCCGGAGCGCCCGGACCGCGCGCATCGCATCGACCACGGTCGCGTGGCGGGTCTGGATGGCGCGCGCCTCCTCCTGCAGGGCGCGTCCGGAACGCGGACGCAGCAGCTCGGGGTCGTCCAGCCACGCGGCCGACTCGGGGATCCACTCCATGAGCTCGCCCACGTAGCGCGAACCCGAAAGCACGCGCGACAGACTCTCGGCGGCGCCGGACGAGTCTCGCAGCATCCGCAGGAACCAATGCGTGTCGCCCAGTCGCTCGCTGAGACGGCGGAACGCGAGAAGGCCGTAGTCCGGATCCACGCCGTCGGCGAACCAGCGGATCATGACCGGCATGAGATGACGCTGGATCGTCGCCTTCCGGCTCAGCCCGGTGGTGAGCGCCGCGATGTGCCGCAGCGCTCCGGCCGGATCGGCGAAGCCGATCGCGGCGAGACGATCGTGAGCCTGCGCGGTAGACAGCACGCGCTCGTCGGCGGGGAGCGCAGCGACGGCCGACAGCAGTGGGCGGTAGAACAGGCGCACGTGGATGTCGCGTACCTCGCGCTTGACCGACTCCCACAGGTCCCAGACGCCCTTGCCGGTGTCGGCGAGAGCGCTGGCCCGTGCGAGCACGCGCAGGTCGTCGGGACGTTCGGGCATGAGGTGCGTGCGCCGCAGGTGCCGCAGCTGCACGCGGTGCTCGAGCAGGCGCAGCACCCGGTAGTCGCGCGAGAACGCGGACGCCTCCGTCCGGCCGATGTACCCTTGCGCCACCAGCGCATCGAGCGCCTCCAGCGTGCCGCGCTGGCGGATGCGATCGTCCGACAGTCCGTGGACGAGCTGCAGCAGCTGCACAGTGAACTCGATGTCTCGGATGCCGCCGGGTCCGAGCTTCAACTGATACGGGACGTCGCCCGCGGGGATGTGCTCGGTGACCCGTTCGCGCATGCGCTGCACGCTGTCGACGAAGTTCTCGCGCGCCGCGCTCGTCCACACCTTCGGCTGCACGGCCTCGATGTAGGCGGCCGCGAGCACCGGGTCGCCGGCGATGGGACGTGCCTTGAGCAGCGCCTGGAATTCCCAGCTCTTCGCCCAGCGCTCGTAGTACGCCGAATGGGAGTCCACCGTGCGCACGAGCGCGCCCTGCTTGCCCTCGGGGCGGAGGTTGGCGTCCACCTCCCACAGCGGCGGCTCGATCTCTACGCCCGAGATCCCCCGCATGGTCTGCACCGCCAGCCGGGTGGCGATGTCGACGATGCGACTCTCGCCGTACTGCGCCATGGCGGCGTCCGACCCGCCCGCGACGAAGATGACGTCCACGTCGCTGACGTAGTTGAGTTCGCGGGCGCCGGTCTTGCCCATTCCGATGATCGCGAGACCCGTCTCGGCCACCTGTTCGCGCGGGAACAGCCCCGCACCGGCGGCGCCGCCCGACACCCTCGTGCGGGCGACCGCGAGCGAAGCCTCCAACGCAGCCCCTGCGGCATCCGCGAGTCGCGCAGAGACCGCCGCGATCTCGTCCACCGGTGACGGACTCAGCAGGTCGTAGGCCGCGATCCGCGCCAGCATGCGCCGGTATCGCACCCGCAGCGCGACCCATGCGGCTTCGCCGCCGTCGGCGGCGAACCCGTCGACCGCGCCGACCGCCTCCAGCAGCGAAGCGTGCAGCTCCTCCTCGGTCGGTAGCCGCCGCCCGGCGTGGACGAGCTCGTCGATCTCGGCGGGATGCCGCGCGAAGAACTCGCCGAGCCCCGTCGATGCACCCAGCAGCGCCCACAGCGCCTGCCACGCGCCCGAATGGCGGTGTGCACGGCGCACAGCCTGATCGTCGCGCCGCGCCAGCTTCGTGACGGCGTGGAGGGCCTCGTCGGGGTCGGCTGCGGTCGCCGCCCGCTCCAGGACCTCTTCGCGGGGGATGCCGGTCAGCTCGGTGAGCTCGTCGAGCAGCTGTTCAGCATCACCCAGCCTGCTGAAGCCGACGCGCGCGAGCGGGGTGAGGGAACCGGGCCGATCGCTCGCAGACATGCGTCAGGCGGCCTCAGAGCAGCTCGAGGTTGCTCTTGAGCTCGAACGGCGTGACCTGGGAGCGGTACTCGTGCCACTCGCGGCGCTTGTTGAGCAGGACGTGGTTGAAGACCTGCTCCCCCAACGTCTCTGCCACGAGCTCGGACTCCTCCATGTACTCCAGCGCGTGGTCGAGGCTCGCAGGCAACGGGGCGTAACCCAGCGCGCGGCGTTCGGCGTCCGTCAGCGACCACACGTTGTCTTCGGCCTCGGCCGGCAGCTCGTACTCGTTCTCGATGCCCTTGAGGCCCGCCGCAAGCATGAGGGCGTACGCCAGGTACGGGTTCGCGGCCGAATCCAGGGCGCGGTACTCGACGCGCGAGGACTGCCCCTTGCTCGGCTTGTACAAGGGCACGCGCACCAGGGCGGAGCGGTTGTTGTGGCCCCAGCAGATGAAGCTGGGCGCCTCGTCACCGCCCCACAGGCGCTTGTACGAGTTGACGAACTGGTTCGTGACCGCCGAGATCTCGTTCGCGTGACGCAGCAGACCGGCGATGAACTGACGGCCGACCTTCGAGAGCTGATACTGCGCGCCCTCTTCGTAGAACGCGTTGACGTCACCCTCGAACAGCGACATGTGGGTGTGCATGCCGCTGCCCGGCTTGCCGGTCATCGGCTTGGGCATGAACGTCGCGTAGACGCCCTGCTCGATCGCCACCTCTTTGATGACGGTGCGGAAGGTCATGATGTTGTCGGCCGTGGTCAGCGCGTCCGCGTATCGCAGGTCGATCTCGTTCTGACCGGGGCCGCCCTCGTGATGGCTGTACTCGACCGAAATGCCGAGGTCTTCGAGCATGCGCACCGAACGGCGGCGGAAGTCGTGCGCAGTGCCGCCGGGCACGTTGTCGAAGTAGCCGGCGGAGTCGACGGGCTCCGGGCCCTCGGTGCCGAAGGCCGACGACTTGAGCAGGTAGAACTCGATCTCGGGGTGCGTGTAGAACGTGAATCCCGCATCGGCGGCCTTCGCGAGCGAGCGCTTGAGCACATGCCGCGGGTCGGCGACGGCCGGCTGCCCGTCGGGCGTCGTGATGTCGCAGAACATGCGCGCCGTCGGGTCGATCTCGCCCCGCCACGGCAGGATCTGGAAGGTCGTCGGGTCGGGGTGCGCGAGCAGGTCGGACTCGTAGGAGCGGGTGAGCCCCTCGATGGCGGAGCCGTCGAAGCCGAGGCCCTCGCTGAACGCGCCCTCGACCTCCGCCGGCGCGATCGCAACCGACTTGAGCGTGCCGATCACGTCTGTGAACCACAGCCGGACGAACTTGACGCCCCGCTCCTCGATGGTCCTCAGAACGAAGTCACGCTGCTTGTCCATCGCGTCCTCTCCGGTGCCCGATCCGGCCCGCTCGTCCATACGAGCGCGGTCGAAGCCAGACTACTGGTCGGTGTCGACGTCGTCGGACACTGGCGGGGTACCCCACGAGTCGGCACGGGCTTCCTCATCGGCCCACGCGCGCGAGCGCTCACGGATGACCTCGGGCGCCTTCGCAGCCTCTTCCGGCGTGTCGAACGGGCCCGCACGGTCGGGTGCAGGCGACTCGAAGCCCTTCTCGACCTCGCCGGTCTTGAGGTTGTACCAGTACTTCTCGCTGCCATCCGTCATCGTGTGCTCCTCGGATCGCGGGGCTGATCGTCGTCAGCATGATCCTACTGACGCACGCTCCGGATCGGCGATGCGTCGTGGATAGGCTGAGGGCATGGCATCTGACGCGGCACGCGCCGTCGGCGTGGACATCGGCGGGACCGGCATCAAGGCGGGCATCGTGGACCTGGAGCGGGGCGAACTCGTCAGCGACCGGGTCAAGGTCGCGACGCCCGCAGGGGCGCACCCGCCGGACGTCCTCGCGGCGGTGACCCAGGTGCTTTCGATCCTGGGCGTCGCCGATGACGCCTCCGTACCGCTCGGCGTCGCCTTCCCTGCGATCATCAAGAACGGGCGCACGCTGTCGGCGGCGAACGTCTCGGATCAGTGGGTCGGGTTCGAGGCGGAGAAGTTCTTCGAGGACGGCCTGGGCCGCGACATCCACTTCGCGAACGACGCAGACGTCGCCGGCGTGGCGGAGGTGCGCTACGGCGCGGCGAAGGATCAGCCCGGGCTCACGATCCTCACGACACTGGGTACCGGCATCGGCTCCGCGCTCCTCTACGACGGCGTGCTGGTGCCCAACTCCGAGCTCGGGCATGTGCAACGCGCCAAGCACGGCAAGGACGCCGAGGCCTACGCGGCGTACTCGGCCATGGAACGCCACAGCCTGACGTGGGAGAAGTGGGCGAAGCGGCTGCAGTGGTACTACAGCCACATCGAGTTCCTGTTCAGTCCCGACCTGTTCGTGGTGGGCGGCGGCGTGTCCAAGCACGCGGACCAGTTCCTCCACCTGCTCGACCTGAACACGCCGATCGTTCCGGCGGTGCACCGCAACAACGCCGGGATCATCGGCGCGGCGGCGCTCGCACGGGGCTGATCCGCGCAGGCGTGCGCACGGCCGGTCTGAGAGGGCGAATGGGCCGGCCTGTACGCCGGGTTCTGTCCGGGGGCTGACGCCCCGTGGACGGTCATCTCTCTCGGCGACACGTTGCCGTGCCGCTCCAGCGGCCTACCCGGGGACTCGGCGGGCCGCGTCATCATCCCCTGTCTGGCCTTGCTCCGGGCGAGGTTTGCCGTGCGGGTCGTGTCACCACGACCCCGGTGGTCTCTTACACCGCCCTTTCACCCTTACCCCGGCCGAGGCCGAGGCGGTCTGCTCTCTGTGGCACTGTCTCGCGGATCGCTCCGGGTGGGTGTTACCCACCGCCCTGCCCTGTGGAGCCCGGACGTTCCTCGGCGCGGGAGAACCCGCGACGCGACCGTCCAGCCGACCCATTCGCCCCCTCATCCTACGGGCCGCTCCTGAGCCGGTGCACGGGAACGCCCCGGCGGACGACTGTGTGCGGTAGCATGGCCCCACTGGATCCGTCTTGGGAGGGCGCCATCCAGCGATAGCCACCTGGGGAGGCTGATAATCGTGCGCAAGCTCGTCGTGTCCGCGTGTGTCATCGCGGCAATGCTCTGTGCTGTCCCGACGGCAGCCTCTGCCGCGGTCAGCGGCGGGGATCTCGCATCCGTCCACACCGAAGAGGACGACGGCTACACGCCCGTCCAGCACGCGGCGCCGACGCTCGCCGGCTCCACGGCCGTCGGCGAGTGTGACGGGGACGTGCCCTGGATCAGCTACTCGGTCGAGCTGACGGACCCCGATAACCAGTCGACGGGTCATACCGCGCGACTTGTGCTCACCGACGGCACCGAATCGGCCACGATCGAGCTCGGTGACCTCGTCGACGGCAAGCTCGATGGCCGCGTGCTCTGGCCTGGTGCTTCGGTCGACGAAGACGGAAACCCGACCGGATGGCCGGGTTGGGCCTTCGTGAACGGCGAGTGGGTCGAGACCGACGGCAACTTCGCGTGGACGCGTGGCAACATCTCCGCGAAGATCGAGGTCAACCCCGAGGTCGCGGTGCCGCTGTCGTACCCGCCGTCGACGCCGGAGTGCGCCACTGAACCGCAGAACCCGGGCGAGCCCCACCCGAGTACGCCGGCGACCGCAGGTCTTCCGGCCACGGGTCTGAGCGCGTCGATGCTGCCGATCGCGGTCACCGGCGGAGTGCTCGCAGCCCTCGGCATCGTGGTCCTGTTCATCGTGATGCGTCGCCGTCGCGGCGCAGTACGATGACGCTGTGACGCCCCCCGACGCCCCGAGATCTCGCGACGTCGGACGCAAGACGACACGACGGACGATCCTCCTCGTCATCGCGGGCGTGGTCGCGGTGCTGATCGCCGCGATCGCGTGGGTTGGCGTGCGCGGCATGCTGTTGAAGAACGAGCTGGAGGCGATGGTCCCGCTCGCGTCTCAGATCGAGGATGCGCTCGGAGCTCGCGATCTGGCGCGCGTGGACGATCTGATCGGCGACCTTCGAGCGCACGCGGCCGAGGCTGACGCCCTGAGCGGCGACCCCGTGTGGCGGCTCGCTGAGCTCACGCCCGGAGTCGGCGCCAATCTGACCGCCGCACGCGTGGTGTCTGCCCATCTTCATTCGATCTCGAGTGCGGCCGCTCCCGTCGTCGACATCCTGACCTCGCCCGGTAGTTCCGGAGATGCGGGGCTGGATGTCGGGCTGCTGGCACGGCTCGGCAAACCTCTGCAGCAGACCTCGTCGGCATTCTCGGCGGCGGACTCCGCCCTCGCGGAGCTCGACACCGCCGCGCTGCTCCCTCCTCTCGCCGAGGGGGTGCAGCGCCTCCGCACGATGGTGTCCGAGGTGGCACCGCCGCTGGCCACGATCGCGCCCGCAGCACAAGCGCTGCCGTCGATGCTCGGGCAGGACGGTCCGCGGAATCTGCTGGTGATGCTTCAGAACAACGCCGAGGTCCGCACCGGAGGCGGGATCACCGGATCCTTCGCGCTGCTGCGCGCCGATCAGGGTGAGCTCACCCTCGTCGACCAGGTCGACTCCAGCGAGTTCCCGGGCGGCTCAGAGCCGATCGCCGCGGTGCCGGACTCGACGACGGAGCTGTTCGGTGATCAGTTCGCGCGCTTCGTGCAGAACACCTCGATGACGCCGGACTTCACGCTGACAGCGGAGCTGGCGAAGGCATGGTGGGCGACGAGCTCGGACCAGGAGCCGGACGCCATCATCTCGCTCGACGTCCCGGCGATCGCAGCGCTGCTGCGCGCCACGGGGCCGGTGCAGCTCCCGGAAGGGGAGCTCACCGCCGACAACTTCGTTCAGGTGATGCTGCAGGACGTCTATCTCGCCCTTGATCGCGATCAGCAGACGGCGTTCCAGCAGCGAGTGACTGCGGCGGTGTTCGCGTCGGCGCTCTCCGGCGACACCGACGTGCTCGCCTTGATGGACGCGCTCGCCCCGCCGGTCGACCAAGGCCGGATCTCGATGTGGAGCGCCGATCCCGACATCGAAGGACTCCTCGAGGACAGCGTCTTCGGAGGCGAGCGCACTCGTCACTCGATGGCGGGAGAGGGTGCGTTCGCGGTCTACTTCAACGACGCGACGACCGGCAAGATGGGTCCATTCCTGGACGTCTCGCTGGACGTGGGCCGGGAGCAGTGCCGCACCGATGGGCTGACCGATGCCGTCGTCACCGTCACGCTCGCGAACACGGCGTCGCCCGACGCCGGGCAGACTCTGCCGTGGTGGGTCTCGGGCGGCGGGATCGAAGGCGTCCCTCCGGGCGACATCTCCACCGCTGTCAGTGTCGCCGCGCCACCCGACGCGTTCTTCGGCGGTGTCAGTGTGGACGGGCAGCAGCTGCCGTCGACGGACGTCGTGGACCAGGGATTCCCCACCAGCGGGGCGATGGTCACCCTTCATCCCGGCGAGACGAAGTCCATGCAGTTCCGCTTCACCGTCGACCTGGAGCAGCGCGCCGACCTGTCGCTCCTCCACACCCCGTTGGTCTCCGAACCCGAGGTGACCGCGTCGGGCTCAGGCTGCCGGTGATCCTCAGTCCTTGAGGGCGGTGTCGGCGATGCGCACGTCCAGCCGGAAGTCGAGCGGGAACCCGCCGAACAGCAGGCGACCAGCGGAGGCTGCCGCCTCAGTCACGGCCTCGGCAGTGGCATCCGCGTGCTCCTGCGGTGTGTGGACGATCACCTCGTCATGCAGGAAGAACGCGAGGTGCGGCCGGCGCGCGAACACCGGGCCGGACTTCGGCGCCGACTGCTCGCGCGCGACGGGCGGCATCGCGGCGAGCCGGGTGCGCAGATCGGCGAGCCACGCGAGTGCCCACTCTGCCGCGGTGCCCTGCACGACGAAGTTGCGGGTGAATCGGCCGCGATCGCGCGCCCACCGCTTGGCGCGCGTCTCTTCAGCTCCGGATGCCTCGGCCTCGGTCGCCCGTGACTGCAGAGCCGACCACTCCGGGGAGGGCGGCGGAGAGGTGCGGCCGAGCCACGTCGAGACCACGCCACCGTCCTCGCCGGTACGCGCCGCCTCGTCGACGAGCCCCATCGCGCGCGGGTACGCCCGACGCAGCCGCGGCACGAGGCGTCCGGACTCCCCCGTCGTCGCGCCGTACATCGCGCCTAGGATCGCGATCTTCGCCTCCTGGCGCGAGGCCACAGCGCCGCTTTCGACGATCCCCGCGTACAGGTCGCGCCCGCGCGCGGCCGCAGCCAGTGCGGTGTCGCCCGACATGGCGGCCAGGACGCGCGGTTCGAGCTGGGCGACGTCCGCGACGACGAGCCGCCAGCCGGGATCGGCTCGCACCGCCTCCCGCAGCTGACGCGGCAGCTGCAGAGCGCCGCCGCCTGAGGATGCCCAGCGACCCGTGACGACGCCGCCAGGGATGTACACGGGGCGGAACCTTGAGTCGGCCACCCACTCCGAGAGCCACGACCAGCCGTTGGCCGACAACAGCCGCGAGAGCTTCTTGTATTCCAGCAGCGGTTCGATGACGGGATGCCGCTGCTCGGCCAGTTCCCATCGGCTCGTCGACTCCACCAGCACGCCGACACGGTGCAGCGACCGCAGCAGCTTGGGCTGCGAGTCGAGACTGGCACCCTGATCGCCCAGGGCATCGCGGACGCGTGCGGCTGCCGCCGCCAGGAGTGCCGGCTGACCACCTGAGAGCGGCCGCTCCCCCAACGTTTCGACGAGGATCCGGTCATGCTCGGCGGCATCCCACGGGAGACCGGCCGCCCGCATCTCCGCGGCTACCAGCGCGCCCGCGGACTCCGCGGCCGTCAGCAGACGCAGGCGACCGGCATCCCGCGCGCCCGCGATCGCCTCGCGCTGGCGCGCGAACTCGGCTGCCGTGTCGTCGGCGCCGCCCGGAAGACCCGGTGCGTCAGCCGCGCCGTCGAGCTCGAACAGGGCGGGCGCTGCGTCGGCGGGGACGTGGGGTGCGGCATCCCATCGACTCGGTCGGCGGATCGGCGATGCAGGGTCGACGAGCGCGGAGTCGCGCAGGATGGCGTGGCACAGCCGCAGATCGTGACAGCGCGCGACCCGCACCCCTTCAGCCAGCAGCGGCGCGTACCACTGGGCGGTGTCGTTCCATACCCATCGCGGCGCGTGTGCGGCCTCGATCTCGGCGGCCCACGCCGGGAGGTCGCTCTCGCCGAGATCGACTCGGCTCGATTCGGATGCGTCGGCGTCGAGGAGGAGCGCCGTCGCGCCGTGCACACTCCGTCCCAGGACGACCCAGGCGGGTGTGTCAGAGGCGTCCACAGCGCACGCGCGGCGTGGATGTCACAGGCCGGACTCCTCGTCGCGCACCAGGATGCAGCCGCACTCGGGGCACGTCACGACCACGTCATCGGCGGCCTGGCGCAGCACCTGCAGGTCGGTGCCCGCGAGCACCATGTTGCAGCCTTCGCACGTGCGGCGATGGAGGAACGCGGCGCCGGCGCTGCGGGGCGCGACACGGTCGTAGAGGGCGAGGAGGTCGGCAGGGACGATCGCCGCGATGGCGGCGCGATCCCGGCCGGCGGCCTCGAACGCGGCGTTCGCCTCGGCGACCGCGCGCTTGCCGTCGGCGCTGAGCTCGACGCCCTCGGCGTTGGTCGTCGCGATCAGAGCCTCCTGCTCGGCGACGGCGGCGTCCGCGGCCTCGATCCGCTCCATCACGGCGAGCTCGGCGTCTTCGAGGTCGTCTTTGCGGCGCGCCAGGGAGGCGAGCTCGCTCTCGAGGCTCTGCGCCTCCTTCGAGTTGCTGGATGCGGCCAGCCGCTGGCTGTCGCGTGCGGCGCGCGCCTCGACGACGGCGACGTCGGACTCGATGCGCGAGAGCTCGGTGCGGAGGTCGTCACGGGCCCCGAGACGGACCGAGAGCTCCTGCGAGAGCTGCTGACGGCGTCCGAGCAGCTCCTGGACGCGCGCGGCCTGCGGCGGATTCTTGCGCGCGTGGTCGGCCTGTCGGATACGGGCGTCGAGCTGGGCGACCTCGACGAGGCGGCGCTGATCTGCGGGGCTGGCGTTCACGGAACAAACCTACCGTGGGGCGTCGACGCCGCGAACGTGAAGACGAGCAGTCGACGACCGGCCCATCCGAGACGAATGGCACGAACGATGGGTGTTCTGCGTCAGCCGCCGGTCGGTGTGAAGAAGTTGACGAGGTTGCCGTCGGGGTCGCGGAACAGAAGTGAACGGTTGCCCCAGGGCATCGTCGTCGGAGCGTTGACGAAGTCCTCGACGAGACCCTGCAGCGTCGGATAGAGGGCGTCGACGTCGTCCACCTGGAAGTCGAGCATGACCGACCGGTTTGCCGCTGCTTCGGCGGCGTTCTCACCCAGCAGCGGCACGGTCTGCGAGCTCGCGATCGCGAGAGCCCCGGACGGGGTGCGCAGCTCGGCGAACAGCGGATGCCGTCGCACCGCGGACGTGCCGGTGATCCTCTCGTAGAACGACACCAGGCGGTCGACGTCGTCGGTGATGATGCGGGTGGCTGCCAGTTGCACGAGGGTCTCCTTGGCTGTATGCGGGATGCGCGGGATCGCGCCACCGACGAGGTTACGGAAGATACCGGGCAGAAACTGCCCGGTATTCGGACAGAATGGGGTCGTGTCCGACTCGACCGCGCGGATCTTCGCGCTGCTGGATCTGCTGCAGTCGTCAGACGTGCGCACGGTGGGCGAGCTGGCCGACCGGCTGGGTGTCGACGAGCGCACCGTGCGCCGCTACGTACAGAAGCTCGTCGATCTGGACATCCCGGTTGAGTCGTTGCGTGGTCGGTACGGCGGCTACCGACTTGCGCGCGGATTCCGGATGCCGCCCGTCATGCTCAGCGACGATGAAGCAGTCGCCGTCGTGCTCGGGCTGATCCACGCACAGGCTTCCTCGGCCGCCGCGGGGCTGGAGGCACAGACGGCGCTCGCGAAACTCCGCCGATCGCTGCCTGCCGAGACCGCGCGGCGGGTGGATGCGCTGCTGGCCACGGCGACGTTCGACACCGGCCACCCCCAGATCGAGATCCCGGATGCCGGCATGGTGCTCACGGTCGCCGAGGCGATCCATCTCCGGCAGCCGCTGGACCTCCGCTATCACGACGCGCGCGGCGTCCCCTCTCGCCGTGCAATTCAGCCGTATGACCTCGTAGCGCGGGCGGGCAGGTGGTATTTGATCGGCTTCGACGTCGACCGCGGTGCCGAACGGGTCTTCCGCGTCGACAGGATCGACACCGCCCGCGCCCTCTCCGGCACGTTCACGCCGCCGGAGCGGTCGGCGGCCGAAGCTCGCCTGGTCGACGGCATCGCCACAGCCGAACGTCGGTGGCGTGTCGTGCTTCGGATCCGGGCGAGCCAGGAGCACATCCGCTCGCAGCTGCCGGAGACGATAGCCGTGCTGACACCGATCGGTCCGGTCGGCGCCACGCCGTGGCATCGCGCGGAGATCCAGGCCGAGCGGCTCGACTGGCTGCCGGGCGTCATCCTCGCGCTGGACTGCGAGGTGATCGTCGACGAGCCGGAGCGACTTCGTCAGGCGATCCGCGCCTCGGCCGCGCGGTTGCTGCGCACGGCAGCTGCCACGACGCCGACCATCGACGGCGTGGAGACACGGAGTGGGCCGGCCGGCGGCATCCGCTGATCTGTACGGTGGGCCCTGCCGGGATCGAACCGACGACATCCACGGTGTAAACGTGGCGCTCTACCAGCTGAGCTAAAGGCCCTCGCCGCCAGTCTATGAGGTGCGTCCGCCGCCTTCCGAACTCGCTAGGCTGGCAGGTGGTGCGTTGTGGCGGGCAGACAAAGCCCGCCCCGCTCCGGTAGCGATTCCCTGGCACGATCTGCCAGACGACGAAAGGTCATCTGTGACTGTCAACGATCAGGATCCGTACTCGCAGGACCCCCTCGACAGCGATCCCGACGAGACCTCCGAGTGGCAGGAATCCCTGCAGCAGCTCGTGCAGGCCAAGGGCCACGGTCGTGGCCGAGAGATCATGCTGAGCCTGCTGCAGACCTCGCACGAGCTCCAGCTGAACGTGCCGCAGGTTCCGACGACGGATTACATCAACACCATCGCCCCCGAGAACGAGCCCGAGTTCCCGGGTGACGAGGAGCTCGAGCGCCGGTACCGGCGCTGGATCCGCTGGAACGCCGCGATCACGGTGCACCGCGCGCAGCGTCCCGGCATCGGGGTCGGCGGCCACATCTCGACGTACGCCTCGTCGGCAGCGCTCTACGAAGTGGGCTTCAACCACTTCTTCCGAGGCCTCGACCACCCGGGCGGCGGCGACCAGATCTTCTTCCAGGGCCACGCCTCCCCCGGTATGTACGCCCGCTCCTTCCTTGAGGGCCGACTCGGCGAGGACGACCTCGACGGCTTCCGTCAGGAGAAGTCCCACGCGCCCCACGCGCTGCCTTCGTACCCGCACCCGCGTCTCATGCCGGACTACTGGCAGTACCCGACCGTGTCGATGGGCCTCGGCCCGATCAACGCGATCTACCAGGCGCAGGCCAACAAGTACCTCACCAACCGCGGCATCAAGGACGCCTCCGACTCGCACGTGTGGGCATTCCTCGGCGACGGCGAGATGGACGAGGTCGAGAGCCGCGGCCAGCTGCAGGTCGCCGCGAACGAGGGTCTCGACAACCTCACGTTCGTCGTCAACTGCAACCTGCAGCGCCTCGACGGGCCCGTGCGCGGCAACGGCAAGATCATCCAGGAGCTCGAGGCGTTCTTCCGCGGCGCGGGCTGGAACGTCATCAAGGTCGTGTGGGGCCGCGAGTGGGACGACCTCCTCGCCCATGACGACTCAGGTGCGCTGCTCAACCTCATGAACGTCACGCCCGACGGCGACTACCAGACCTACAAGGCCGAGAACGGCGCGTACGTCCGGGAGCACTTCTTCGGTCGCGACGAGCGTGCCGCCGCCCTCGTCAAGGACTACTCCGACGAGCAGATCTGGAATCTCAAGCGCGGCGGCCACGACTACCGCAAGGTGTACGCGGCCTTCAAGGCGGCCGTCGAGCACAAGGGACAGCCGACCGTCATCCTCGCCAAGACCATCAAGGGCTACGGCCTGGGTCCGCACTTCGAGGGCCGCAACGCGACCCACCAGATGAAGAAGATGACGCTCGAGGACCTCAAGCACTTCCGCGATGGGATGCAGATCCCGATCTCGGACGCGCAGCTCGAGGCCAACCCGTACCTGCCCCCGTACTTCCACCCCGGCGAGCAGGACGAGACCGTCCAGTACATGCTCGACCGTCGCCGGAACCTCGGCGGCTACCTGCCCGAGCGCCGCACGCACCACGTGCCGATCACGCTCCCGGGCGACGAGGCGTACGCGCTGCCGAAGAAGGGCTCGGGCAACCAGGAGATCGCCACGACGATGGCGTTCGTCCGCCTGCTCAAGGACCTCCTGCGCTCGAAGGACTTCGGCCACCGGATCGTGCCGATCATCCCCGACGAGGCGCGCACGTTCGGCATGGACGCGTACTTCCCGACCGCGAAGATCTACAACCCGAACGGTCAGCACTACACGTCGGTCGACCGCGAGCTGCTGCTCGCGTACAAAGAGAGCCCGCAGGGTCAGATCGTCCATGTCGGCATCAACGAGGCCGGCGCCATGGCGGCCTTCACCGCGGCCGGCACGTCGTACGCGACGCACGGCGAACCGCTGATCCCGGTCTACATCTTCTACTCCATGTTCGGCTTCCAGCGCACCGGCGACGCGAACTGGGCCGCCGGCGACCAGATGGCACGCGGCTTCGTGGTCGGTGCCACGGCGGGGCGCACGACGCTCACCGGTGAGGGCCTGCAGCACGCGGACGGCCACTCGCCGCTGCTGGCGTCCACGAACCCCGCGACGGTGTCGTACGACCCGGCGTACGGGTACGAGATCGCGCATATCGTGCGTGCGGGCCTGGACCGCATGTACGGCGGCAACCACCCCGATCCGAACGTCATGTACTACCTCACGGTGTACAACGAGCCGCTCGTGCAGCCCGCTGAGCCCGCGGACGTGGACGTGGACGGCATCGTGCGCGGCATCCATCGCATCTCGGTCTCCGAGGGTGAGGGTCCGCGTGCGCAGATCTTCGCGTCGGGCGTCGGCGTGCCGTGGGCGCTGGAGGCTCAGCAGCTGCTGCGTGAGGACTGGGGCGTGCAGGCCGACGTCTGGTCCGTCACGTCATGGGCGGAGCTGCGCCGCGACGGCCTCGCCGCCGACGAGTACAACTTCCTGCACCCGGGCGAGGAGCCGCGCACCGCGTACCTGACCGAGAAGCTGCAGGGCGCGGCCGGACCGGTGGTCGCCGTCAGCGACTACATGCACGCTGTGCAGGACCAGATCCGCCCGTGGGTGCCGAACCGCTACGCCACGCTCGGCGCCGACGGCTTCGGGTTCTCGGATACCCGCGCCGCGGCCCGCCGGTTCTTCAAGATCGACGGCCCGTCGGTCGTGGTCCGCACGCTCCAGGCCCTGGCCGAGGAGGGCGCGGTGGACCGCAGCCTCGCCGCGCAGGCGATCGAGAAGTACCGTCTGCACGACGTGACCGCCGGCACGAGCGGGAACGCGGGCGGCGAGAGCTGATCCGCGGATGGGCAAGCCTGTCGAGGTGATGGACAAGGCCGAGACGCTCGCGTGGTTGCGGCGCATCTCGGGCGATATCGCGACCGTCACGATCAAGCGCCTCGAAGACACGCTGCCCTGGTACGCCGAGATGCCACCGGCCCGACGCTCCGCCGTCGGGCTGGTGGCTCAGGCCGGCATCACGTCGTTCATCCAGTGGTACGACGACCCCGGCTCGACCCCGTGGATCGCATCCGACATCTTCGCTGCGGCGCCGCGCGAGCTGCTGCGCAGCGTCAGTCTGCAGCAGACCCTGCAGCTCATCCGGGTGACCGTCGAGGTCACCGAGGAGCGGGTCGCCGGCAAGGGCGATGATCTCCGCGAGGCGATCCTGCTGTACTCCCGCGAGGTCGCCTTCGCCGCGGCCGACGTGTACGCGCGGGCCGCCGAGGCCCGCGGGCTCTGGGACGCACGCCTGGAGGCGCTCGTCGTCGACTCGATCCTCACTGGTGAGGCCGACGAGGAGCTTCCCAGCCGTATCGCCGCACTGGGGTGGCACGGCCACGGCGAAGTCGCGGTGCTGGTGGGCACGACACCCGCGCAGTTCGACGTCGATCAGCTGCGTCGCACCGCGCGCAAGCTCGACGTGGACGTGCTCATCGGGGTCCAGGGGTCGCGTCTGGTGCTGGTGCTCGGTCGCGCCGAGCCGCCGGCGGGAACGGAGGACATCGCCGCCGAGCTGCCGTTCGGCGAGATCGCCAAGCGTCTGGAGCCTGGTTTCGGCGCGGGATATCTCGTGCTCGGCCCCACGGTGCCGGCGCTGGTCGACGCGAGTCAGAGCGCCCGTGCGGCGCTGGCCGGGTTCGCGGTCGCCCGGGGGTGGCGTCACGCGCCCCGACCGGTCGAGGCCGACGACCTGCTGCCCGAACGGGCACTCGCGGGCGATCCGCTCGCCAAGCTCACCCTTGTGGAGCGCATCTACCGTCCGCTCCAGTCGCACAGTGCCGACCTGGTCGCGACGCTCTGGGCGTACCTCGACAACGGCCGGTCGCTCGAGGCGACGGCGCGCGAGCTCTTCGTCCACCCGAACACGGTGCGATACCGCCTCAAGCGGGTGTCCGAGGTGATCGGGTGGGACGCGACAGGTCCGCGTGAGGCGCTCATCCTGCAGACCGCGCTGATCCTGGGTTCCATCGGGTCGGATGCCGCACGGCGGCGTCCCGCGGCGGCCCGGCGCGGTCCACTGTGACGTCACGCGCGCGCCCACGCGTGTGGGACGCGCACAAAGCTCTGCAGAATTCTTGTGACGGTGTCGCCAGAACCCCTGCGGTGATCCTTGGCAGGATGGGATGGTGCGTATTGCTGTCTTTCCCGGGCAGGGCTCCCAGTCCCCCGGCTTCCTGACCCCCTGGCTCGAGCTCCACGGCGCAGCCGATCGGCTGGCACGGTACTCCGAATGGGCCGGCGTGGATCTCGTGGCCGCCGGCACGGAGTGGGACGCCGACCGCATCCGCGACACCCAGGTGGCGCAGCCGCTCATCGTCGCGGCCAGCCTGCTGTCGTGGAACGCGATCCCCGACCGCGCGGGCATCGCGGGCGTCGCCGGGCACTCGGTCGGCGAGTTCGCCGCGGCTGCGGCCGCCGGCATCCTGAGCGAGCAGGCGGCGCTGACCCTCGTCGGCATCCGTGGTCGTGCCATGGCAGAGGCGGCCGCTGCCGTCGAGACCGGTATGAGCGCCGTGATCGGCGGCGACGAGGCGGCCGTCCTCGCGCGGCTCGCCGACCTGGGTCTGTCGCCGGCCAACTACAACGGCGGAGGCCAGCTCGTCGTCGCCGGTGCCGCCGAAGGCCTGCGGGCTCTCGCGGCGGAGCCGGTCGCGGGCACACGTGTCATCCCGCTCCAGGTCGCCGGTGCGTTCCACACGCAATACATGGCGCCTGCCGTCGAAACGCTCCGGGCCGCGGCCGCGGAGGTCGCGGCATCCGACCCGTCCGTCACCGTATGGACCAACCGCGACGGCTCCGCCGTCGCCTCGGGAACCGCGTTCGTCGAGCTGCTCGTCGAGCAGGTGTCGTCGCCGGTGCGCTGGGACCTGTGCATGGCGTCTTTCGCAGACGCCGGTGTATCGGGCATCGTGGAGCTGTCGCCGGCTGGAACGCTGGTCGGGCTCGCGAAGCGTGCGCTGCGCGGGACCCCGGCCGTCGCCGTCAAGACACCCGACGACCTGGAGGCCGCCGCCGCGCTGGTGGCCGTCGACGCCTGACCCGGAGAGAAGCATGACCCGCACCCTCGTCCAGCCCACCGGAGCCGCCCACACGCGCATCTACGCCTACGGCGCGGCGCGCGGTGAGATCGCCGTCCCCAACGACGACCTCGTCGGCCCGATCGACTCCAGCGACGAGTGGATCCGTCAGCGCACCGGCATCGTGACCCGCATGCGCGCGGTCCCCGAGACTGACGCGATCGATCTCGCGACGGATGCCGCACGCGAGGCCATCGAGCGCTCCGGCGTCGACCCCAGTCAGGTCGACGCGGTGATCGTCGCCACCATCAGCAACCCGAAGCAGACGCCGTCGGTGTCGGCGATCGTGGCGGACCGCGTGGGCGCCAACCCCGCGGCGGCGTACGACCTCAACGCCGCGTGTGCGGGCTTCGCGTACGGTATCGCGCAAGCCGACGCCCTGATCCGTGCCGGGGCCGCGCACTACGCCGTCGTGATCGGCACCGAGAAGCTCAGCGACGTCGTCGACCCGACCGACCGCAGCATCTCGTTTCTGCTCGGCGACGGCGCGGGCGCCGCGGTCGTCGGCCCGAGCGAGACACCCGGCATCGGCCCGACGGTGTGGGGCTCCGACGGCTCGAAGGCCGACGCCGTCGGCATGAACCACACGCTCAACGAGTTCCGCGACGGCGTGGCCCCGTGGCCGACGCTCCGCCAGGAAGGACCCACGGTGTTCCGCTGGGCCGTGTGGGAGATGGTGAAGGTCGCGCGTCAGGCGCTGGAAGAGGCCGGGGTCGAGGCATCCGATCTCGCCGCGTTCGTCCCGCACCAGGCGAACATGCGGATCATCGACGAGTTCGCCAAGCAGCTGAAGCTGCCGGAGAGCGTCGTGATCGCCCGCGACATCGAGACGACCGGCAACACCTCTGCCGCGTCGATCCCGCTGGCCACCCACCGTCTGCTCGAAGAGCACCCCGAGCTCAGCGGCGGCCTGGCCCTACAGATCGGATTCGGCGCGGGACTGGTGTTCGGCGCCCAGGTCGTCGTGCTCCCCTGAGCGGGCGACGCGCGACCCTAGACTGATTCCCGGCCCGTCCGGGCACCCGTACCCCAACAAACAGGAGAATCCCATGGCATTCACCAACGACGAGGTCCTCGCCGGACTCGCCGAGCTCATCACCGACGAGACGGGCATCTCGGCCGACGAGGTCGCGCTCGAGAAGTCGTTCACCGACGACCTCGACATCGACTCGATCTCGATGATGACGATCGTCGTCAACGCCGAGGAGAAGTTCGGCGTGACCATCCCCGACGACGAGGTCAAGAACCTCAAGACGGTCGGCGACGCCGTCACCTTCATCACGTCCAACCAGGCGTAAGTGTTCTTGTGGGGCCATCGCCCCACACCCCCGGTGGGGGCTTCGGCCCCCACCGGCAAACCCCACGAGGATCTAGAACGACATGAGCAACTCCCGCATCGTCGTGACCGGCATCGGCGCTTCGTCGCCGCTGGGCGGCACGGCACCCGAGAGCTGGTCCGCGCTCCTGGACGGCGTCTCCGGCACCCGCACCCTCGAATACGACTGGGTCGAGCAGTACCAGCTGCCCGTCACGTTCGCAGCCGAGGCCCTGGTGCGCCCCGAGACCGTTCTCGAGCGTCCCATCGCCAAGCGCCTCGACCCGTCCTCGCAGTTCGCGCTGGTCGCGGCGATGGAGGCGTGGGCGGATGCCGGCAGCCCCGAGGTCGCGCCCGAGCGGCTCGGCGTCGACTTCGCGACCGGCATCGGCGGGGTCTGGACCCTCCTGGACGCCTGGGACACCCTGCGCGAGAAGGGCCCGCGCCGCGTGCTGCCGATGACGGTGCCGATGCTCATGCCGAACGCCGCGGCGGGCAACCTCTCGCTGCACTTCGGTGCGCGGGCGTACGCCCGCACGGTCGCCAGCGCGTGTGCGTCGAGCACCGAGTCGATCGTGAACGCCGTGGAGCACATCCGCGCCGGGTACGCCGACGTCGTGATCGCGGGCGGCACCGAATCCGCGATCCACCCGATCACTATCGCGTCGTTCGCCTCGATGCAGGCGCTGTCCAAGCGCAACGACGACCCGGCGACCGCCTCGCGCCCGACGAGCATCGACCGCGACGGCTTCGTCATGGGCGAGGGAGCCGGCGCGCTCGTGCTCGAGACCGAGGAGCACGCTCGCGCCCGCGGCGCCAAGATCTACGCCGCCGTCGTCGGCGGTGGGGTCACCGCCGACTCGTACCACATCACCGCGAACGACCCCGAGGGTCTCGGCGCCGCCCGGGCCGTCGAACTCGCGCTGAAGATGGCGGATGCCGCACCCGGCGACGTCACCCACATCAACGCCCACGCGACCTCGACGCCCGTCGGCGACCCGAACGAGTACAAAGCGCTCAAGGCCGTGTTCGGCGACCGCATCGACGACATCATCGTGTCGGCCACGAAGGCGTCCACCGGGCACCTGCTCGGCGGCACCGGTGCGCTGGAGGCGATCTTCACGGTTCTAGCGCTGCGCGATCGCGTCGCTCCGCCGACGATCAACCTGACGACGCAGGACCCCGAGGTCCCGTTCCGCATCTCGGGCACCCCGACACCGCTCGGCGACGGGCAGCAGCTCGCGATCAGCAACTCGTTCGGCTTCGGCGGGCACAACGCCGTCGCCGCGTTCGCGTCGGTCTGAGGCATCCCCTCGCGGGTCCGCTCGCGAAACGAAGACGCCCCCGGGAAGCCTCCGGGGGCGTCTGTCGTGTCAGGCGGTGGTTCGCGGTCCCGCGACCCGGGATTCATGGCCTCCGAGTCTCGGTATTGGCGCCTCACACCGCCTGCGTCTGAGGGAGGTGGGAATCAGCCCACCTTGTGGAGCCACACGACGGGCGCTTCGTCGCTGGCGTGACGGAACGGCTCGAGCTCTTCGTCCCACGCCGAGCCCAGCGCGACCTGGAGTTCGCGGTTCAACTCGAGCGGGTCGCTGCCCGCGATCTCGAGGGCGTACCTGATGCGGTCCTCGCCGATGACCACGTTGCCGGCCGTGTCGGTCTGCGCGTAGTGGATGCCCAGGCCCGGCGTGTGCAGCCACCGGCCGCCATCGCTGCGCGGCGTCGGATCTTCGGTGACCTCGAAGCGCAGGTGCTCCCAGCCTCTGATGGCGGTCGCGAGGGCGGCGCCGGTGCCGGCCGAACCCTCCCAGTAGAACTCCGCACGACGGCTGCCGGTGAGGACGGGCTGATCTGCCCAGTCGAAGCTCACCGCGCGGCCGAGTGCGCGGCCCACCGCCCACTCCAAGTGGGGGCACAGCGCTCGTGGCGCAGAGTGGATGAAGATCACCCCGCGCGCCTGTGGTGTCGCCATGATCTCTCCGTTCGTCAGGTGCGTCTTCCCCTACGACCTGGCGGTGTTCACGGTGTGTGTCACGGCTGCTGTTCGATTGTGCTGCCGCCATTATCGCCGAGAGGGCGGTGGAATCACAAGACTGTGATTCCACCGCCCTCTCAGCCGGCGGTGGAGGCTCAGGCCTCGCTCATGGCCTGCACCTCGGCCTTGCCCTTGGCGGCGTAGTACGCAGCGCGGGCGGCGTCGCGGCGCGCCTGCTCGGCCTGACCGGCGTCGAGCACGTCCTGCGCGACCTCGAACTGCGGCGCGGTGGGCACGGCGTGGTACTTCTCCATGTAGGCGTCGAGCTCGGGTCCCGACTCCCACGAGGTGATGAGGCAGTAGCGGGGCTCGGTGCCGTCGTGGTGCACGGCGTGCCACAGACGCTGCGTGTCGACGATCAACTGGGCGCCGGCGGGCAGTGCCACACGGTACTCGATGCTCGGGTCCGTGCGGTTCTCACGCAGCACGAAGTAGCTGTTCTTGTCGTCGGTGAGGTTGAAGAAGCCGCGCACGACCCAGCCGGTGCCGTCGGGGTTGAGGCGGTTGTTGTCGTCCTGGTGCAGGTTGTACAGCGCGTCGGCGTACGTGTTCGGCTGCAGCTCGATGATGCGGCAGCGGCCGACGTTCGAGCCCGGCTCCTGGGCGCGGCGCGTCAGCGTCGGAGCCTTCTCGGTCTGCTCAGGGATCCAGACGCCGTCCTTATCGGTGCGCGGCGGCGTGTGGTTCCAGAAGCCGTTGCACTCGATCTCGCCCTTGGCGGAGGCCAACGGCGCGAAACGGGTGTCACCCGAGGACTTCCAGTCGACGTACTCGATGCTGAGCCATTCCTTCGGGTCGACTTCTTCTCCGTAGGAGTCGAGGACCACGAAGCCGGTCTCATCGAGAATGGCGGACTTGATGTAACCCATGACGAATCATGCCTTTCGGTCAGTGAGCCAGCACGTTTTAACAGGCTCAACTTAGGCAAGCCTACATCGGGGCGTTCTGGGCGCCCCGGTGACGGGCCGTGAATAACCGGAGACCGCCCGCCGACCGGTTCCCGCCGACCGACCCCTCATAGACTGGAACGGCTATGGTCACTGCCACGAACGTCGACGCAACTGCTGTCAACACGGTCGGGTGGCTGTCAGCCGCGGATTGGACGATCGCCGTTCCGGTCTATCAGCGGCAGTACCGGTGGGACATCGGCGGGTGCGAGCAGCTCCTGGCCGACATCCGCGCGGTGGCAGACCTCGACGACCGTCACATGCACTTCATCGGGTCCATCCTGTCGTCCGCCAGCGGCGAGGGTTCCGACGCCGAACTCGTGCTGATCGACGGCCAGCAGCGTACGACGACGCTGATGCTCCTGGTGGCGGCCTTGCATCACACCGTGCGCGAGACCGACCCCGCGATGGCCGACGAGTTGCAGCGCGTACTCGTGCATTCGCACGATGCGACGCGCACCAAGCTGCGGCCGCATCGTGCGTGGGCATCCGTGTTCGAACGGGTCGTGCTGGATCTGCCGCTGGCGCCCGGTGAGCAGCGGGACTCCCGGTTCGACGACAACTATGCGTTCTTCCGCAGCCAGATCAGTCGCGACGAGGCCGCGCACATCTGGCGCGGGCTTCAGAAGCTCGAGCATGTCGCGATCACCCTCGGCGCGGGGGCGAACGCCCAGCAGATCTTTGAGAGCCTCAACTCCACGGGCGAGCCGCTGCGCGACCACGAGCTGATCCACAACTATGTGCTGATGGGGCTCACCCACGCCGAGCAGCGCGAGATCGAGTCCGACTACTGGCAGCCGATCGAGCAGAACACCGGGGACTCGATCGCCGAGTTCTGGCGCCAGTACCTGGTGATGCGGACGGGCCGCGAGGTGACAGTCGTCGGCGGCCGTGGCGTGTACGACGCGTTCCGTGCCGAGTTCCCCCGGCTGGAGTTCGCCGACCTCGTCGCCCACGCTGACGAGTGGCGTGCATTCTCGAGGGTGTACCGCGTCCTGCTGCATCCGGACGAGGCTCAGGATGCCGTCGTCGGGCGCCAGCTGGGCTACCTGAGCGAGTTCGGCACGGGGATGTACCCGCTCGCGATGCGGGCCTACCGCGACGTCGAGCTCGGACTCGTCGACCGAGAAGAGCTCATCGCGACGCTCGAGATGGTCCAGTCGCTCCTCGCCCGCCGCTCGGTGGTCGGCACCGGCACGGACCGGCTGGTGGCACGCCTGTGTCGTGCGCGCGAAGAGGGTCCCGAGGCGCTCGTCTCGGCGATCTCGCGGATCACGCCGTCCGACGAGCGGGTCGCCGTCGCGCTGAAGTACTCGGAGCTTCCGCACGCCGGCTACATCCTCGGCCGGATCGCCGGCGTCGACGGTGCCGCCGGACTGGATGTCGAGCACATCTTCCCGCTCGCACCCGGCGACGGCTGGTCGGGCGACGGCGTGCGCGAGTGGTCGTCGTACAGCGATGACGAGCAGAACAGCCACCGTGCGCTCGCGAAGACGATCGGCAATCTGACGGTCCTCGAAGAAGACCTCGCCTTCCGCGCCTTCGACCGCCCCTTCCCCGAGAAGCGGACGCTCTACGCCCGCAGCGCGGTCCCGACGACGACCGAGCTGGCCGCGCTGCCCGCGTGGGGAACCGCCGCGATCGCGGAGCGCTCGGCGCAGCTCACCGGCCGCTTCGTCGACGTGTGGCGGCGGCCCGGCGGACCCGCGATCGACGATGACGGGCTCACCCCGATCCTCGATGCCGTCCGCCGTCGCGGCTGGCCGCCCGGATGGCACCGCGAGTGGTCGTACGTCGAGTACTGCGGGGAGCACTGGGAGGTGCCGGACGTCAAGTACCTCTTCAACCGCGTCTTCAAGCGGCTGTGGGCCGACGCGCGGGAGTCGGTCGTCGCCTACAGTGCACGACGTGGCGGGCCTGTCTACACGGCGCAGTCGTGGAACGGCCAATGGGACCGTCTCGACGATGAGCATTCGCTCTACATGGGGTGGGACTCCAGCTACATGCTGGCCGCCGTGCAGGGCGTGCTCGAAGAGGCGGGGCTCGCGCCCGAGGTCTTCGTCAAGTACTCGTACATCGGCGCCGCGATGTGAGAGAGGGAGTGGATGCCGCGAGCAGCGGCATCCACTCCCTCTCTGTCGTACGGGTCCTACTCGAACGCCACCGTCGCGTTCTCGTTGTTGAGCACGATCACCGGAGTGATCGACGGGTGGCCGGCAGCCTGGATCTTGGCGAGGTCGAAGCGCAGCAGCGGGGTGCCCGCCGTGACCTTCTGGCCCTTCTCGACCAGCGTCTGGAAGCCGTCGCCCTCCATGCCGACGGTGTCGATGCCTACGTGGATCAGCAGCTCCGTGCCGTCGTCCAGGACGAGGGCCACCGCGTGGCTGCTGTCGAACGTGGCGCCGATGGTGCCGTTCGCGGGAGCGACGACCGTGTCACCGGTCGGCTCGATCGCGACACCCGGTCCCATGATCCCCTGTGCGAACGTGGGGTCGGGTACCTCCGTCAGCGGCACGACCTTGCCCTCCAGCGGCTGGCGCAGGGTGACGGTCGCCTTGGCGGTGTCGGTCAGCACGGCCGTGCTGCCGGCGGCCGCCTCGACCGCGGGCTCAGGCGTGGCGCCCTCCGGCGCTTCGGCCTGCCCCGTCATGATCGCCTCCATGGCGTCCTTCACGAACTGCACGTTGGTTCCGTAGACGACCTGCACCGACGTGCCGCCGGGCTTCATCGTCCCGGCCGCGCCGGCGCGCTTGAGAGCCGCGTCGTCGACCTTGCCGACGTCGGCGACTTCCAGCCGCAGGCGCGTGGCGCAGTTCTCCAGATCGGTGATGTTCTCCTTGCCGCCGAGGGCGGTGAGGAACCGGCCTGCGGTGACGAGGTACTTGTCGTCCACCGACGAGGTGTCGTACTCCGTGCCCTGCGTAAGGGTGTCGTCGTCTTCGCGACCCGGCGTCTTCAGGTTGAAGCGCTTGATCAGGAAGTAGAACACGCCGAAGTAGACGAAGAACCAGAACACACCCATCACCGGGATCAGCCACGGGTTCTGCGCGAGCGGGTTCATCCAGCCGAGCACCAGGTCGATGAAGCCGCCCGAGAAGCCGAAGCCCATGCGCACCGGCAGGATCTGGCTGATCGCCATCGAGATGCCGGTGAAGACCGCGTGCACCACGTACAGCAGCGGGGCCACGAACATGAACGCGAACTCCAGCGGCTCGGTCACGCCGACGAAGAACGACGAGATCGCTCCGCCGAGCAGGATGCCGTAGGCGATCTTCTTCTGCTTGGTCTTGGCGGTGAGGTACATCGCCAGGGCTGCACCCGGGAGGCCGAACATCATGATCGGGAAGAAGCCGGTCATGTACTGGCCCGTCACGCCGTACACGCCCTCGCCCGCGTCGCCCGCGAGGAAGTTGTTCAGGTCGTTGATACCGGCGACGTCGAACCAGAACACCGAGTTCAGTGCGTGGTGCAGGCCGACCGGGATCAGCAGCCGGTTCAGGAAGCCGTAGATGCCCGTGCCGAACGGGCCCAGGGTCACGATCCACTCGCCGAACGTCACGAGGCCGCCGTACACCCAGGGCCACACGAAGAACAGCACGATCGCCACGACCAGCGAGAAGCCGGACGTGACGATGGCCACCGAACGCTTGCCCGAGAAGAACGACAGCGCGTCGGGGAGCTTCGTGTCTTTGAACTTGTTGTAGCAGTAGGCGCCGATGAGGCCGCAGATGATGCCGACGAAGACGTTCTGGACCTTCAGGAAGGCCGGGTCGACGTCATTCACGTCGGCGACGCCCGTGAACAGCTGCACAGTCTCAGGCTTGAGCAGTGTCGTGACGGTGAGCCACGAGACGAGACCCGCCAGGGCCGAGGTTCCGTCGGACTTGTTCGCCATGCCGATCGAGATGCCAACGGCGAACAGCAGTGCCATGTTGTCGAGCAGCGCGCCACCGGCTGCGCCGAGGAATGCCGAGACGGCGTTGGCGCCGGCGGCCGACGCGATCCAGTAAGAGATGCCGGACAGGATCGCAGCGACAGGCAGCACAGCCACCGGGAGCATGATCGATCTGCCGAGCCTCTGCAAGAACTTCATTGTTGCCTCCGTCGAGGAGTCAGGGACAGGTTGTGTCGATGACGCTACAGCCAATCGCCCCATCAAGTCAGTAGTTCCCCCTCCGAAAGTAAGGAGGGTGAACGAAATCGTGATGAGAACGGCGGACCGGCGCCGCCAAGGGCGCCGGTCCGCCGTGAGGTGTAGGGCGGGTGGGACTTGAACCCACGATCGTCGGGTTATGAGCCCGCTGCCTTGACCAGCTTGGCCACCGCCCCACGCACCGAAGTGCGCCTCCGAGCCTACCGTTCGCGGTGGTCCGGATCGTCGGCCCTGTCGTGCACGGGCGGCTCGGGCCACACCTTCGCCACGGCCTCGGTCACCTTGATCGAGCCGGTGCGCGGGTGCGCGGCATCCACCGGATCGCCGTGGCTGCCGCGCTGGATCGGAAGTTCCTGACTATCGCTGACGACCTGAGGATGGTGCCGGGCGAGCTGGAACACGCCCCACACCGCGATGGCGCCGACGACGCCGAAGACGATGAACACCCACACCGGGGCGCCTGCGGCCTCCTGAAGGATCGTGAGGCCGATGAAGATCGCCACGATCGGGTCGACGACGGTGAGGCCCGCCACCACGAGGTCGGGCGGCCCCGAGGCGTACGCGCTCTGCACGAAGTAGGCGCCGACGATCGCGGCGGCGATGAGCGCCGCGAGGCACGTGAAGGTGAGCCAGTCGAAGTCGGACGCCTTGATGCGTTCGATGATGACCTTCGCGAGGGTCGCGACGAAGCCGTACAGCACGCCCGCGGCGATGATGTAGAACAGCGGTCCGACGCGCTTGCGCAGCCAGATCCACAGCGCGGTGAACACGATCGTCACGATGCCCAGCAGCACGAGGATCGTGATGAGCTCGGCGTCCGACACCGGCTTCTCGGTCGCGAACAGGGCGGCGACCGCCACGAACACGAAGATGCCGCCGACGCACGCGCCGATCGCGATGAGCGAACGGCGCGTCGGCTTGTGGCCGCTGATCTGCGCGTTCAGGAGCGTCGTGATCACGAGCGCGATCGCGCCCAGCGGCTGCACGACGATCAGCGGTGCGAAGGCCAGCGCCGAGAGCTGGCAGATGATCGCGAGTCCCAGCATCACGGTGCCGAGGACCCACGACGGACGCTTCAGCAGCTTCAGGAGGTGGCTCAGCTGCAGGCCGTTGGTGTCGGACGAGCCGCTGAGCAGTTCGACCTTGGTGACGCCGCGGTGCTGGTACTGAGCGCCGAACGACATGAACACCGCGCCGAGCAGTGCCAGCGGGATGCCGATGAGGATGCCGGGATTCTGGAAGGCGCCGACGAGCTGATCGCCGACGTCCCCGAGCTCATCCGCAGTCCACACCACCCTTCGACACTAGCCCGCGGCACCGCTCGGTAGGCTCAAGGCGTGGCTGTTCTTCCGATTCGCATCATGGGCGACCCCGTCCTGCACTCCCCCGCGTCGCCCGTCGGCGAGATCACGGACGAGGTCCGGACGCTCGTCGCCGACATGTTCGAGACGATGGATGCCGCACCCGGCGTGGGCCTGGCGGCCCCGCAGGTGGGCGTGCCGTTGCGGATCTTCACGTACACCTACTCCGACGACGACGGCAATCCCTGGCGCGGTGTGATCATCAATCCCGAGCTGTGGATGCGGCCGACCGAGCCGGGTGCCCCGGACCCCGACGACGAGGCCGAGGGCTGCCTGTCGTTTCCTGGTGAGCGGTTCCCGCTGCGCCGGTCGGACGAGGTGCTGGTCACCGGCATCGATCTCGAGGGCGAGCCGGTACGCGTGCAGGTCGACGGCTGGCGTGCACGGATCATGCAGCACGAGTTCGACCACCTCGACGGCATCCTGTATGTCGACAGGCTCGACGACGTCGACTGGAAGACCGTGCAGAAGATCGCCCGCAAGCGTGGCTGGGGCCGCCCGGGCAGTGCCTGGACCCCCGGCGTGGACGACATCGAGGCCTGATCCGCGCCCGCGGTTCAGCCGCCCAGACCCGTGACGAGGAGCCTCGCGGCCGGGCCGAGGAAGGGCGTCACTGCCGCGCCGGCGACGACCCCGACGACCAGCGAGGCGACGCCGCGCGTGAGGATCGCCGGGCGAGGACGGGTCATGCCCGAATCATGGCATCGCGACCCGGACGAGACCCGTCACGCCGCGGGCGCGTCGGCGCGACGGTTCTGGTGCTCGACCCAGCGGCGCAGCTCGGCCTCGGCCCCGGGCGGTGCCTGCGCGATCACGTTCATGCCCTGCCGAACGAGATGCGTGCCCACGCGCATGGGACCCCACACCCGGGCGGTCGAGAGCGCGCCGGTGTCGACGTCGCGCACCTGCACCTGCGTGGTGTCGGTCGACGAACGCCGCCCGGCCTTCCCGGCGACGTGCTGCACCACGAGCACGGGCAGGCCGTGCGCCGAGGCGGTCGCCAGCACGGTGTCGAGGTCGTGGGCGGCCCACTGCCGGCGGACGCCGCGTACGGTGGCCAGGGCCACCGCGACCACGGCGATCGTCGCGAGACCCGTCGGTATGAGCCACAGGCTCGCCAGCGACAGCAGGGCGGACCACAGCACGTTGCCGCGGAACGCGAAGAGGATCGCGGCGACCGAGGGCACCAGCGCGAGGAAGAGCCACGGGGCGGGCGCTGACACCGGGAACATCCACGGTTCGTGGCCGAACAGGACCACCAGCCCCACCCATGCGACGATGCCGGCATACACCGCCAGCACAGTCAGCAGCGTCGCGGAGCGATAGATCGGCCGCGGTGCGGGGACGGATCCTTGGACCGCCACCAGCGGCGACGACTTCGCATGACCCGGCATGGCACCCCTCGACGAACTGGCCCGAGAATGAAGAAAGCCCCGAGGGTGGAGCCCCGGGGCTTTCGCTCCCCCACTTGGACTCGAACCAAGAACCTGCCGGTTAACAGCCGGCTGCTCTGCCAATTGAGCTATGGAGGAATGTTCCGCACTCTCGCGCGGGCAACCAGTCCATATTAGCAAAGCTCAACCCGTGCTCACGACCATCGACGCCATGATCATGATCCGACGAGCCGGCGGTCGGCATCCGCGCTCGGCGTCCACAGCAGGTCGTCCGTGCCGTGTCCGTAGGCGACGGGGTGACCGCCACGCAGCACCAGGACGTCGGCATCCAGCTCCTTCACGACGTCGGGCACGTTCGTGACCACCAGCGCCGCCATGCCGAGCTCGCGTCGCCGGCGCAGGATCGCATCGCGCGCCGCCTTGCGCACTTCCACGTCCATGTTCGCGAACGGCTCGTCGGCGATCAGTACGCGCGGCTGCAGCACGAGCGCCCGCGCGAACGCGACGCGCTGACGCATGCCGGCGCTGAGCTCGTACGGATACTTGGCCGACGCGCCGAGCGGCAGCATCATCTCGTCCAGCAGCGATGCGATCCGCACCGCGAGCCCTCGCTGGCTCACCCGTCGGTCGCGGCTCGTGATCGGCTCGCCGATGACGTCGGCCACCGTGAGGCGCGCCGGCAGCTGTGCTCCTGCGGACTGCGGCAGGTATCCCGCGTAATACGTGAGGTAGCGGTGCGCACGGCCGGGATGCCGCACCGGCACGCCCTCGACCGTGCCGCTCCCCCCGACGACAGCGAGTCCGTGCTCATCGGAGCCGGCGAGCACGGCCGCCAGCGACGACTTGCCGGAACCGGTCGGGCCCATCACCGCCAGCGCGGCACCGTGAGGCAGCTGAAAGGTCACCCCGTCCACGACGCGTTGCGCCGGCCCGCCTCGTCCTGCCCGGGCGATCGACAGGTCCGAGCAGTCGATCGCCATCTCTGCATCTCGTCGGCGAGCCATGCCCTCATCCTGCCGTGCCGGGCGCAGCGACACCAGCCGACACGGGCGATCGGCGCCGGACGGATCAGGACGTCTCGTCGGCGATCGTCTGCCGACGGGCGTCGAGCTCACGCAGACGCAGGCGGATGGCGCGTCCCTCTTCGGAGTCCGCCGGCACACGCTGGATCGCACCGAGCATCTCCGCCTTCTCGCGATCGATTCCCCGCAGTACGAGCCGTCGCAGCAGGTCGCTCGCGGAGGCCAAGGCGGCATCGTCGTCGAGCGCCGGGAAGTTGCCGGCGAGCAGCTCGGCCGCGAGCGACCGATACGGTTCCCGCACGGTGGCGACGGCATCCACCGACCATCCCGGACGCTGCATGCCGGCCGCGGCGGCGAGCACCGCCACCCGGACGGCGTCCAGTGGCGGGAGCCGGAACGGCAGCTCGAGTGCGCGGGCGACGAGGGCGGGATCCAGGCGATGGCCGAACTGCAGCACACCCATCAGGGCATCGCGCTCGAGCGCGGCCTCGGGGGCGCGGGGCAGCGTGGCGAGCGTCACGCGCAGCGCGGCGTCGTCGTCGGCAGGGTCTGCCGAGGACGTGCCCGGTGTCGGCTCCCGGCGGCGGTCGTCGCGGGAGCCGCCGCGTCCAGCGCGTTCGACCTCGCGGCGCACGTCCTCGGTGTCCATGCCGAGACGACGGGCGAGCACGCGGATGTACTCGGGCTGCAGCAGCTGGTCGCGCAGTTCGGCGACGACCGGCGCCGCCGTCCGCAGCGCGCCGACCCGCCCCTCGACGCTGGCGAGGTCGTACCCGCCGATGCGCTGGTCGAGGACGAATTCGACCATGGGCACCTTGGTCTCCAGCAGGGCGCGGACCGCACCGTCGCCCCGCGCGAGGCGCAGGTCGCAGGGGTCGAGGCCTTCGGGGCCCGTCGCCACGTACGTCTGGGCGTTGAAGCGCTTGGCATCGGCGAACGCACGCAGCGCGGCCTTCTGACCGGCAGCGTCCGGATCGAACGTGAAGACGACTTCGCCCGCGGTCGAGTCATCGCCCATCACGCGCCGCAGCACGGTGATGTGGTCGGCGCCGAACGCGGTGCCGCAGGTCGCGATCGCCGTGGTGATCCCGGCCAGGTGGCAGGCCATGACGTCGGTGTACCCCTCGACCACCACCACGCGGTGCTCGCGCGAGATGTCGCGTTTGGCGAGGTCCAGGCCGTAGAGCACGTTCGTCTTCTTGTAGAGCGTCGTCTCGGGCGTGTTGAGGTACTTGGGGCCGTTGTCGTCGTCGTAGAGCCGGCGCGCTCCGAACCCGATCACCTGCCCCGTGACGTCACGGATCGGCCACACCACACGCCCGCGGAAGCGGTCGTACACTCCCCGCTGACCCTGCGACACGAGGCCTGCGGACGAGAGCTCCTCGTCGGTGAACCCCTGCGCGCGCAGAGCCTTCGTCATGCCTTCCCAGCCCTTCGGGGCGTAGCCGACGCCGAAGTGACCTGCGGCGCCGGCGTCGAACCCGCGCTGCCCGAGGAAGCGCCGCGCGGTGTCGGCCTCCGGGGTCATCAGCTGCGCGCGGAAGAAGTCGGCGGCCGCGGAGTTGGCCGCGAACAGACGTGCGCGACCGGTGTGCTCGGGCGCCGCTCCGCCGTCCTCGTAATGCAGGGCGTAGCCGATGCGGCCGGCGAGGCGCTCGACGGCCTCGGTGAAGGTGACGTGGTCCATCGCGCGCAGGAACGAGTACACATCGCCCGACTCGCCGCAGCCGAAGCAGTGGTAGAACCCGGCCTGGGGACGCACGTTGAAGCTCGGGCTGCGCTCGTCGTGGAAGGGGCAGAGGCCCTTGAGCGAGCCGACGCCGGCGGACTTGAGGGCGACCCGCTCGCCGATGATGTCGGCGATATTGGTCCGCGCCTTGACCTCGTCGACGTCGGCCTGGCGGATGCGTCCCGCCATCAGCGGCCCCCGTGCACGCTGGGATGAGCGTGCACGGGCGCGTCCATGGGACGAGCCCCCGGCGCCCAGACACCGACGGATGCCGCGTCCACGGGGGCGACCAGCGCGCCGTGCCAGGCGATCGCGAGCTGGTCGGTGAGGCTCGCGACCTGGTCGACGACGACACGGCGGCGGGAGGCATCCGATCCCGCCCCGGCGAAGTCCTGTGCGTGGATCGCGTCGAGCGCCTCAGGACGCTCCCACAACGCCGTCGCGAGCCGCTTGAGCAGGCGCCGCTGCTCCTTGTAGAGGTCTTTGCGGCCCTCGATCGACACGACCGCGGCGCCGATGATGCCCTTGAGCACCGCCATCTCCGCCTCGACGATGCGCGGCACGATGAGATGGCCCCGATACCGCGTGAGCACGGCGATGTCGTACGACTCGCGCGTGGCGGTGGTAGCGGCACGAGCGAACCGGCCGATCAGGTCGGATGTGAGGTTCTTCAGGCGCGCGAGCGCGGCGCGCGTGCCGTCGAACGCGTCGATCCACTCGGGGATGCGCGTGAGACGGAACAGGGCGTCCTCAAGCTCGTCGCGCGCGAAGTCGAAGCCGACCCAGGACTGGATCGCCGTCAGCAGGGCCTCGTGCTCGCGCGGGTCGACGAGGCGGGCGGGATCGAGGTACCCGTTGACGATGGCGTCCTCGAAGTCGTGCACCGAGTACGCGATGTCGTCCGAGAGGTCCATCACCTCCGCCTCGATGCAGCGCACGCGGCCGGGCGCGTCGGCGCGCAGCCAGCGGAACACGGCCTCATCCTCGGGATACACACCGAACTTGAGGCGTCCGCCCGGGTCGGGAAGCGGATGGTCCGCCGTCCACGGGTACTTGCACGAGGCGTCGAGGCTCGCGCGCGTGAGGTTGAGGCCGAAGCTGTGACCGTCCGCATCGATCACCTTCGGCTCCAGGCGGGTGAGGATGCGCAGCGTCTGCGCATTGCCCTCGAAGCCGCCGAAATCCTCGGCCCACTCGTTGAGCGCACGTTCGCCGTTGTGACCGAACGGCGGGTGCCCGAGGTCGTGACTCAGGCACGCGGTGTCGACCACGTCGGCGGCCAGATGCAGCGCCGTCGCGAGCTCCCGCCCGACCTGCGCGACCTCGAGCGAGTGCGTCAGCCGGTTGCGCGCGAAGTCCGCGGGACTGGCGGGGCTCAGCACCTGCGTCTTGGCGGCGAGGCGTCGCAGGGCGGCCGAGTGCAGCACGCGGGCGCGGTCGCGCGCGAAGTCGTCGCGCTGCGACCGGTGGCGTTCGGCGTGGAACCGTGCGGCATCCGCGTCGTCGTAACCGAGGGGCCGCTCCGACGCGCCCGCGTCGTCACCCGCCACTGTGGTCGAGTTCCGCTTCGGCGAGGGCGATGGATGCCTCGGCCCCGAGCTCGCGCGAATTCAGCCAGCCGTCGGGCAGAGCGGGGCGCTTGGGCGTACCCGCACGCCCGCGCTGGCCCTCGGCGGCGGCACCCGGGTAGGGCGCCTCGAGGTCGAGGGTCGCGAGGAGGTCGTCGATCTCGGCGAGCGACGACGCGGTCGCGAGACTGGCGCGCAGCTCACCGCCGACCGGGTAGCCCTTGAAGTACCAGGCGACGTGCTTGCGGATGTCGCGGCAGCCGCGATCCTCGTCGTCGAAGAACTCCACGAGCAGCTCGGCGTGGCGGCGGAACGCCGCGGCAACGAACCCGAGAGTCGCGTCGACCGGCTGAGCCGGCGCCGCGCCCGGACCGCCCAGCGCACGCGCGAGGTCGCCGAACAGCCACGGGCGCCCGAGACAGCCGCGGCCCACCACGACGCCGTCGCAGCCCGTCTCGGCCATCATGCGATCGGCGTCCTCGGCCGACCAGATGTCGCCGTTGCCGAGCACGGGAACGCTCGTCACGGTCTCTTTGAGCTTGGTGATCGCCGACCAGTCGGCGTTGCCCGAGTAGAACTCCGATGCGGTGCGGGCATGCAGTGCGACGGCGGCGACGCCGGCGTCCTCCGCGATGCGCCCGGCATCGAGGTAGGTCAGGTGGTCGCCGTCGATGCCCTTGCGCATCTTCACGGTGAGCGGGATGTCGCCGGCGGCCCGCGCCGCGCGCGTCACGATCTCTCGGAACAGCCCGAGCTTCCACGGCAGCGCAGCTCCCCCGCCCTTGCGGGTGACCTTGGGAACCGGGCAGCCGAAGTTGAGGTCGATGTGGTCGGCGCGGTCCTCTTCGACGAGGAGACGCACGGCGGCCTCGGTGGTCGCGGGGTCGACGCCGTACAGCTGGATGGAGCGTGGCGTCTCGGACTCGTGGTGCGTGATCAGCCGCATGGTGGTGGCGTTGCGCTCCACCAACGCGCGGGTCGTGATCATCTCGCTCACGTACAGCCCGGCGCCGTATTCACGGCACAGGCGTCGGAAGGCCGTGTTGGTGATACCCGCCATCGGTGCGAGCACCACGGGGGCGTCGAGCTCGATGGGCCCGATGCGCAGCGTGGGTCCGGCATCCACGGCAGGCACAGGGGCAAGGGCAGTCGTCACCCTCCTATTCTCTTACAGGAATCCGGCGCTTGGCTGTACGCGAAGGCTTAGCCTGGGGATATGACCGAGGCGACCACGACCGATCTGCGCCATATTCCCTTCCAGACCGCCGACGGCGGGACCGCGACATTCGCCGACTACGGCGACCAGGTGCTGCTCGTGGTCAACGTCGCCTCCAAGTGCGGGCTCACCCCGCAGTACGAGCAGCTCGAGGAGCTGCAGCGTGCGTATGCCGATCGCGGATTCACGGTGCTCGGCTTCCCGTGCAACCAGTTCATGGGCCAGGAGCCGGGCTCGATGGAGGAGATCCTCGAGTACTGCTCGGTGACGTGGGGCGTGACGTTCCCCGTCTTCGACAAGATCAAGGTCAACGGCGGTGGCGCGGCCCCGCTGTACAAGGCGCTCAAGAAGTCGAAGGACGCCGAGGGCGGCCGCGGGCCGATCCTGTGGAACTTCGAGAAGTTCGTGCTCACCCCGGACGGCGGCATCCACCGCTTCCGCCCGAACGTGAAGCCCGACGACGCCGCGATCGTCGAGGTCATCGAGTCGAATCTGCCGAGGCCGTAGCCACCGGCCTCACAGCCCGTCCAGCTCGTCCAGATCGTCGGCGGTGAGCCGGGTGCGGCCCGCGGCCATATTGGCGGTCAGATGAGCCGCGTCGCCGGTTCCGGGGATCGCGAGGACGTTCGGCGCCAGCTGCAGCGTCCACGCCAGCGCGATCTGGTGCGAGGTCGCCTCATGGCGCGCGGCGACGGCGGCCAGCGCCGGCGTCGGCTCGCCGATGAGCGAGAAGAACGGCACGAAGGCGATACCGGCTGCCTCGCACTCCGCCAGCAGCCCGAGCGCGTCGCGATCGTGGATGCCGAACCGGTTCTGCACGGCCGCGACCGGCGCAATCGCGCGTGCCTCCGCAAGCTGGGCGGAGTCGACGTTGGACACGCCCACGCGCCGGATCAGGCCTTGCTGCCGAAGATCGGCGAGCACCTGGAATCGCGCCCCGATCGACCGCCCGTCAGGGGCATGTAGTCCCCCGACTCGCAGGTAGACGAGGTCGAGCTGATCACGCCTCAGCTCACGGAGGTTCTCCTCGACGAGCCCGCGCAGCTCATCGGGCCCGGCCTCGGACGACAATGCGCCCGAAGCGTCGCGCATCGGTCCCACCTTTGTCGCGACGACGACGTCGGAAGTGGGCGTGAGCGCGCGGCGGATCAGCTCGTTGGCGCGCACACCGCCACGTGCGTAGAACGCCGCGGTGTCGATGTGATCGACGCCCGCTTCGACGGCCTGGCGGAGCACCCGGATGCCGGTCTCCGGATCGCGCGGCGGGCCGGTGAAGGTTCCGGCGGCAAGGCGCATCGCCCCGAACCCGAGCCGGGTCACGATTCGATCGCCGCCGAGGGCGTACGTGGAGGGAAGGACTGTCGCAGCGGTCATGACACTGATCCTCGTCGTCTCGAGGCGCGTGGAGTGCACAATGGCAACAAGCTGCCGAGGTCTGTGAAACTGGGCGCATGCCGGACCTGATCACCGTGCACGGCGATGCCGAGCTGATGGCGCACACCGCCCATCTCTTCGCCGGAGCGCGCACCGAGTTCTCGTGCGCAGCCCGCGATCTCGACACCTGGAGCCAGCCGGCCGCGCGTGCCGCGATCGGCCGTCAGGCGGGTGAGTTGCCGCCGATGCGGGTGCGCAAGCTGCTCAGCCCCCTGGCACTCGCGTCCGAGGCCTCTCGTGAGCACCTGCGGGAGATCGCCGCGCACGGCGCCGGCGTGCGGATCGCCGGCACGCCGCTGCCGCGCGAGACGATCGTGCTCGACCGCCGCTTCATGATCCTCGCGGGAGCGGATGCCCCGCGCGGGCGCCAGTTCACGGTGACGACGTCCGAAACACTGGTGAGCGGGATGCTGTCGCTGTACGACGCGGCGTGGGAGAGCGCGACCGCCCTCGACACGTTCCTCGTGTCCGAGCGCCCCCAGCTCACCGCGGCCGGCCGAGACATCCTCCACGAACTCGCAGCGGGGCGCACCGACGAGACCGCAGCAAGACGGCTCGGACTGTCGGTGCGCACCTACCGGCGGCGGGTCGCGGAGCTCATGCAGAGCCTCGACGCCGACTCGCGATTCCAGGCCGGGGTGCGCGCAGGCGCACTCGGCCTCACCGGCTGACGCCCGCGATCATCGTCAGGCGACGGCCTCGTCGACCTCGACGGCCTCGTCGGTCGCCTCGCGGTGCTCCGCCCACACCTGGCGCACGATCTGCGCGAAGGCATCGGCCGGCTGCGCGCCGGAGACGCCGTACTTGCCGTCGATGACGAAGAACGGGACGCCGTTGATGCCGTACGCGGCGGCCTGTGCCTGGTCGGCCCGGACGGCATCCAGGTAGCGGCCGCTCTGCAGCGCGCCGCGCGCCGCGTCGGCGTCGAGTCCGGCGTCTGCGGCGAGCGCGACCAGTTCGTCCTCGCGGCCGAGGTGACGGCCCTCGGTGAAGTAGGCGGCCATGAGTCGCTCGGCGAGCTCGTGCTGTCGGCCCTGCTCCTTCGCGAAGTGCAGCAGCTCGTGGGCCTTCACCGTGTTGGTGTGCTGGAGCAGATCGAAGCGGTACTCGAGACCGGCGTCGGCGGCGACGCCGGTGACGCGCTCGAGCATCTGCTGCACCTGCTCGCGCTGCATGCCCTTGTGAGTGGCCAGGAAGTCGAGCTCATCGCCCTCGAAGTCCACGGGGGTGTCGGGAGAGAGCTCGAACGAGTGGAAGGTCACCTCGACGGCGGGGGCGTCCTCATCGGTGGATGCCGCGGCCAGGCCGTTCTCGAGGTTGCGCTTGCCGATGTAGCACCACGGGCACGCGATGTCGCTCCACACGTCGATCTTGATGGCGTCTGTCATACCTGTCCCAACCGCGCGCGCCCCGCGGTCTATTCCGTCGAATGCGCCGGACGGGCGTCCGGAATGTCGACGGCACCGCCGAAACGCCGGTCGCGCCCGAGATACAGGTCGATGCCGTGCCACAGATCGGCGCGTGTGAAGTCCGGCCACAGCGTGTCGAGGAACACGAACTCGGCGTATGCCGACTCCCACAGCAGGAAGTTCGAGGTCCGCTGCTCGCCGCTGGAGCGCAGGAACAGATCGACGTCGGGCATGCCGGGCTGGTACAGCCGACGCTGGATGAGCTTCTCCGACACGGCCGACGGTTTGAGCCTTCCGTCGGCCACGTCGTCGGCGATCGACCGCATGGCATCCACGAGTTCGACGCGGCCGCCATAGTTGACGCACATCGTGAGCGTCAGCACGTCGTTGCCGGCGGTCAGCCGCTCGGCGATCTGCAGCTCCTTGATCACCGAGCCCCACAGGCGGGGCTTACGGCCCGACCACTGGATGCGCACGCCCCACTCGTTGAGCTGGTCGCGCCGGCGGTGCAGCACGTCGCGGTTGTACCCCATCAGGAAGCGCACTTCGTCGGGCGAGCGCGACCAGTTCTCGGTCGAGAACGCGTAGACCGACAGATGCTTCACACCCGCCTGGATCGCGCCGGCGACGACGTCCAGCAGCGCCGCTTCCCCGGCCTTGTGCCCCTCGATGCGCGTGAGCCCGCGGCGGTTGGCCCATCTACCGTTGCCGTCCATCACGATCGCGACGTGGTTCGGCACGGACCCCTTCGGGTACTGCGGCGGGTAGACGCCGGTCCAGTCGAGCGGGCGGTAGGGCACCGCGTCGCGATGCGTATAGGGCTTCGGGGTCACCTGACGCCTTCCTGCGGGGCTGCCGAGACGTGCGAGAGCGAACGGATGCCGCGTTCCAGATGCCACTGGGCGTACGCGGCGATGAGACCCGAGGCTGCCGCCGTCGAGCCCGGGGATGCGGCATCCACCGACTCCCACTCCCCCGCCATGAGGGACTGCAGCAGAGACACCGTGGCCGCGTCGACGCGCGCGGCGCCGACGGGAGCACAGTCGCGGCAGATGATGCCGCCCTGCTGGGCGACGAACGTGTCGTGCTGCCCGGTGCGGCCGCAGCGGGCGCACTCGCCGAGGCCGGGCGCCCAGCCCGACAGCGCCATCGCGCGCAGCAGGTACGAGTCCAACACGCTGCGGGAGGCATGCTCGCCGCGTGACAGGGCCCGCAGGCCTCCCACGAGCAGCAGATACTGCTGGGGTGTCGCCTCGGCCTCGTTGAGCCGGTCGGCGGCCTCGACCATCGCGTGCGCCGACGTGTAGCGGTCGTAGTGCGCCACGATGTCGGCGCCGTACGAACCGAGCGACTCGGCCTGCTGGACGATGTCGAGCGAACGGCCCTGATACAGCTGCACATCGGCGACCATGAACGGCTCCAGGCGCGAGCCGAAGCGCGACGTGGTGCGTCGCACGCCCTTGGCGACCGCGCGCACCTTGCCGTGACGACGGCTGAGCATCGTCACGATCCTGTCCGCCTCCCCCAGTTTGTGGGTGCGCAGGACCACGACTTCATCGCGGTAGGTGGGCACCTTACGATTATCGTCGCGTCATCGAGCTCTCGGGCGCCGCGCGCCGCGACAATGGAAGCGTGAACGAGCCGATCTTCGTGATTCCGCTATGGGCGGACCTCACCGCCGTCGGCCTCGGCGGCATCCAGGGCGCGCTGTTCGCCTCCGGGTTCCGCGGCGAGCGGCGACTCGACCTGCTGGGCGTCGCCATCATCGGCGTGGTGGTCGGCATGGGCGGCGGGCTCATCCGCGACCTGCTGCTCAACGTCACGCCGACGACGTTGCAGAGCAACTGGTACCTGCTGACGGCGACCGGCGCGGCCTTGTTCGGGATGCTGCTGGCCGGCCTGTTCCAGCGCCTCAACGGCGTCATCGTCGGCCTCGACGCCCTCGTCATCGGCATGTTCGGCGCGTTCGGCACGAGCAAGGCCCTCGTGGTCGGTCTTCCGCTCGTGCCCGCCGTGTTCGTCGGCGTCTGCTCGGCCGTCGGCGGCGGAATCCTGCGCGACATGATCATGGGGCTGCCCGTCGCGATCATGCACGTCGGGTCGCTCTACGCGGTCGCCGCGGGAGTGGGATGCCTCGTCCTCGGGGTTGCGCACGAGCTCGGGGCGAACATCGTGGTCGCCGCCGTGATCGGCATCGTCGTGACGGCCGTCATCCGGCTGCTCGCCGTGATCTTCGACATCTCGCTTCCCGAACAGCGCGCGCTCTACCGCCGCAAGGTGGCGGTGGAGACCTCGGCCATCCCGATCGTCAAGCCCTGAGGCATCCATCGTCCGTGCTGTCGCGGCGGGCGGTGCCGGGGCGACACCGACGGGTGCACGCGGGGATCACCCGCGCACACCCGTCGACGGTCAGCGTTCAGACGCCCGCGAGGGCTTCTGAGCGCTCCCGCGTGCGGATGGCGCGGTTTACGCCCGACACGATCGCCTTGAGCGATGCGGTCGAGATGTCTGAGTCGATGCCGACGCCCCACAGGCGCTCGCGGTCGACCTGCAGTTCGATGTAGGCGGCCGCCTGCGCGTCGCCGCCGGCGCTGAGCGCGTGCTCGACGTAGTCGTAGAGCGTCACCTCGAAGCCCTGCGCGCGGACGATCTCGAGGAACGCCGCCACCGGGCCGTTGCCCCGGCCGGACTCCTCGCGCCGCTCGTCGCCGTCGCGCAGCGTGATGTCGAGTGCGACGTCGCCAGACAGGTCGCTGCGTGTGCTGGTGGCCAGCAGTTCGAAGCGACCCCAGCGCTCGTCGGCGACCTCCGACGGGAGGTACTCGTCGGTGAAGATCTTCCAGATCTGGTCGCTAGTGACCTCGCCGCCCTCGGCGTCGGTCTTGGCCTGCACGACGCCCGAGAAGTCGATCTGCAGCTTGCGGGGCAGATCGAGCGAGTGGTCGGTCTTCAGCAGGTAGGCGACGCCGCCCTTGCCGGACTGCGAGTTGACGCGGATGACGGCCTCGTACGAGCGACCCAGGTCCTTCGGGTCGATCGGCAGGTACGGCACGGCCCACTCGATCTCGTCGACGGTGACGCCGGCCTCGGCCGCGCGTGCCTCCATCGCCTCGAAGCCCTTCTTGATGGCGTCCTGGTGCGAGCCGCTGAACGCGGTGAACACGAGGTCACCGGCCCACGGGCTGCGCTCGTGCACCGGCAGCTGGTTGCAGTACTCGACGGTGCGCTTGACCTGGTCGACGTCGCTGAAGTCGATCTGCGGGTCGATGCCCTGCGTCAGCAGGTTGATGCCCAGGGCGACAAGGTCGACGTTGCCGGTCCGCTCGCCGTTGCCGAAGAGGCACCCCTCGATGCGATCGGCGCCCGCCATGTAGCCGAGCTCGGCGGCCGCGATCGCGGTGCCGCGGTCGTTGTGCGGGTGCAGCGACAGGATGACGTTCTCGCGGTGGGCGAGGCGACGGCTCATCCACTCGATCGAGTCGGCGTAGACATTCGGCGTGGCCATCTCGACGGTCGCGGGCAAATTGATGATCACCTTGCGCTCGGGCGTCGGCTCGAAGATCTCGATGACCTGGTTGCACACATCCAGTGCGAACTCGAGCTCCGTGCCGGTGTAGCTCTCGGGCGAGTACTCGTAGAAGACGGTGGTCTCGGGGATGCGCTTCTCGAACTCGCGGCACAGTCGCGCGCCCTCGAGGGCGATGTCGATGATGCCCTGCTCGTCGGTGCGGAAGACGACCTCGCGCTGCAGCACGCTCGTCGAGTTGTACAGATGCACGATCGCCTGCTTGGCGCCCGCGATCGACTCGTAGGTCCGCTCGATGAGGTGCTCACGGGCCTGCGTCAGCACCTGGATCGTGACGTCCTCGGGGATCAGGTCCTCTTCGATCAGCTGGCGCACGAAGTCGAAGTCGGTCTGGCTCGCCGAGGGGAACCCGACCTCGATCTCCTTGTAGCCCATCTGCACCAGGAGGTCGAACATGATGCGCTTGCGCTCGGGACTCATCGGGTCGATGAGCGCCTGGTTGCCGTCGCGCAGGTCGACCGCGCACCAGCGCGGAGCAGTCGTGATCCGCTGGTCGGGCCACGTGCGGTCGGGCAGATCCACACGGATCTGCTCGTGGAACGGGCGGTACTTGTGGACCGGCAGGCCCGAGGGCTTCTGGGTGTTCTGCATGATTTCGTCGCTTCTCTTGTCGGCTGCGCCCCGATGGGACGAACGAAGCCTGATGGTGCGGGCCAACAAGAAGCTCCGCGACGAGGAAGGCCCTAGAACGAGGTCTCGTCGCGGCGGCTAAGAAGAAGGAGCCGGCCGAAGCGCATGAGGCCAGGCTACACCCGCGATCGCCGCCAGTGCGAACTCGACGGAGAGCGGATGCCGCGGCGGACGCTCTCGAGCGGGTCAGAAGCCGAGACGGCCCAGCTGCTTCGGATCACGCTGCCACTCCTTCGCGACTCGCACGTGCAGCTTGAGGAACACCTTCGTGCCCAGCAGCGGCTCGATCTGCGCGCGCGCCCGGGTTCCGACATCGCGCAGGCGGGAGCCCTTGTGCCCGATGATGATCGCCTTCTGGCTGTCGCGCTCGACGACGATGTTCGCGTAGACGTCGGTGAGCCCGCCGTCCTCGCGCTCCGAGATGTCGTCGATCGTGACCGCGATGGAGTGCGGCAGCTCGTCGCGCACACCCTCGAGGGCGGCTTCGCGGATGATCTCGGCGATGCGGTCCTCGGTGGACTCGTCGGTGACGACGTCATCCGGATAGAGGGCCGGCCCCACGGGCAGGAGTGCGAGAAGCTCGTCGCTCAGGACGTCCAGCTGCTCGCGCGTGAACGCGGACAGCGGGATGACGGCTGCCCAGTCCTCGCGCAGGCTGTCGACCTCCATGAGGCGCTCGGTGATCTGGTCGCGCGACGCGGCGTCGGTCTTGGTGACGATCGCGACCTTCTTGGCACGGCCGTACCCGTCGAGCGACTCCGCGATGCGGCGATCGCCCGGGCCGACCTTCTCGGTCGCCGGGACGCAGAAGCCGATCACGTCGACGTCGCCCAGCACCTGCTCGACGAGGTCGTTGAGTCGCTGCCCCAGGAGCGTGCGCGGTTTGTGGAGGCCGGGCGTGTCGACGATCACGAGCTGGCCGCCGGGACGGTTCAGGATGCCGCGGATCGCGCGCCTCGTGGTCTGGGGCTTGTCGCTCGTGATGGCGACCTTCTCGCCGACGAGCGCGTTCGTGAGGGTCGACTTGCCGACGTTGGGCCGTCCGACGAACGTGACGAAGCCGGAGCGGCCTTCGACAGGCTCAGGGACCGAGCTGGCGGCAGCGTCGGGCGCGGGGGTGGTCGGGGACTCGCTCACGGCGTCTCCTCCTTCTTCGGCAGCCGGATCTCTCCGGTCCGCGGGGTCACGATGCGGATCTCTCCCGTCCGCGGCAGGCGGCCGAGGTCGGCGGTGGCGGCACTGCGCTCGACGAACACGGACGAGATCCCGCGGCCGCGGCCGCGGGACGCGCCGCCCGTCATCACCAGGCCGGCGTACTCGGCGGTCGCTCCCGGCTGCGGAACGCGGCCCAGCGCCTTGCCGAGCAGTCCGCCGATCGAATCGACGTCCTCGTCCTCCAGCTCCATGCCGAACAGGTCTCCGACCTCGTCGAGTCCGAGGCGCGCGCTCACGCGGTAGTGTCCGGGCTCCAGTTCGGTGACCTCCTCGGCGCGCGGGTCGTACTCGTCCGAGATCTCGCCGACGAGCTCCTCGATGAGGTCCTCGAGGGTCACCAGGCCCGAGACTCCGCCGTACTCGTCGACGACGAGGCACACGTGCACGGCGTCTCGCTTCATCTGCTGCAGCAGTGTCTCGGCCTTCATCGACTCCGGCACGAAGACCGCGGGCCGGGCGATGCGTGAGATCGGTGCATCCCGCCATCCCGACTCGTCGCGGAAGCCGAACTGCACGAGGTCCTTGAGGTAGAGCACGCCCACGACGTCGTCGGCGTCGTCGTCGACGATCGGCATGCGCGACACGCCCTTGTCGAGGAAGATCGTCATCGCCTCGCGGGTCGAGGTCGAGGCATCCACCGTCACCATGTCGGTGCGCGGCACCATCACGGCGCGCACGAACGTGTCGGTGAAGTCGAACACCGAGTGGATGAGCTCGCGGTCGTCCTGCTCGATGAGTGCGTTCTCGGCCGCCTCGTCGATGATGCTGAGCAGTTGCTCCTCGGACGCGAAGGAGGACCCGCGCGATGCGCCGGGCGTGATGCGCGTGCCCAGAGCCACCAGGCCGTGGGCGAGCGGGCCGAGGATGATGCGCACGCCGCGGATGACGGGTGCGGCGCCGCGCAGCAGACCCTTCGCGTGCAGGCGTCCGACGGTGCGGGGGCTCGCCCCCACGACGACGTACGACACGCCGGTCATCAGCAACGCTGCGGCGAGCATCGCCCACCAGATGTTCGAGAACAGGAGGGTGAAGGCGACCGTGACGAGCACGGCCGCCGTCGTCTCGGCCAGCACGCGGATGAACAGGACCGCGTTGCTGTGCGCCTCGGGGTCGGCCGCGATGCGCTGCAGCGCCTGCGCGTTGCGGCCACCGGAGCCGAGCTCGGCGAGATCAGCGCGCGAGGTGACGCCCAGCGCCGCGTCGATCGCGACCATGAGCGCGCCGAACGCGAGCAGCAGCGCCGCGGCGACGAGGAGGAGGGCTGCAGTCATGTGCGGGGTCGTCGGCGTTCGGACGCCTGGAACGACGCGATGAGCTCCCGCTGCAGGCCGAACATCTCGCGCTCCTCTTCGGGCTCGGCGTGATCGAAGCCGAGGAGATGCAGCAGCCCGTGCGTGGTCAGCAGGATGAGCTCGTCGAGGGTCGAGTGCTTCGCCGCGACCGCCTGGGTCTCGGCGACCTGCGGGCACAGCACGATGTCGCCCAGGAGTCCGGCTGCCGTCGGCATGTCTTCGGTGCCGGGGCGCAGCTCGTCCATCGGGAAGCTGAGCACATCCGTCGGGCCGGGCTCGTCCATCCACTGCACGTGCAGCGCCTCCATGGCGCCCTCGTCGACGAGCAGGATCGCCACGTCGGCGTCGGGGCTGACGTGCAGCTCCGCGAGGTTGTGCTCCATCAGGCGCAGCAGCACCGTCTCGTCGACGGCGATCCCGGATTCGTTGCCGATCTCGATGGTCATGAGCGTCCTCGCTTCGGAAGGTGGTCACGGGGACCGCCGGCGCGCGGCATCCCCGCGCGCCGCTCGGCGCGGTTGGCGAACTCGGATGCCTCGTCCCGCTCACGGCGCGCCGCCAGGCGCAGCTCGTCGTACTCGCTGTACGCGTCCACGATGCGGCCGACCAGGTTGTGGCGTACGACGTCGTCGCTCGTGAGATACGAGAAGTGGATGTCGTCGACGTCTTTCAGGACGCGGGTCACCAGGCGCAGACCTGACGCGCCCTGCGGCAGGTCGACCTGCGTGATGTCGCCGGTGACGACCATGCGCGTGCCGAAACCCAGACGCGTGAGGAACATCTTCATCTGCTCGGGCGTGGTGTTCTGCGCTTCGTCGAGCACGACGAACGAGTTGTTCAGCGTGCGCCCGCGCATGTACGCGAGCGGTGCGACCTCGATCGTGCCCGTCGCCATCAGCTTCGGGACGATCTCGGGGTCCATCATCTCGTTCAGAGCGTCGTACAGCGGTCGCAGGTACGGGTCGATCTTGTCGGTGAGGGTGCCGGGCAGAAACCCGAGCCGCTCCCCCGCTTCGACGGCCGGACGCGTCAGGATGATGCGCTCGACCTCCTTGCGCTGGAGGGCCTGCACGGCCTTCGCCATCGCGAGGTAG
>Ga0160453_100209_pt1 | contig 57011 bp, 43 predicted proteins | sample HID1971K_E6MG_FD_108228 | JGI IMG/M metagenome (GOLD analysis project Ga0160453, IMG submission 108228) | Enriched millipede-associated microbial communities from UW Madison campus, WI, USA - HID1971K_E6 MG | ecosystem: Host-associated > Arthropoda: Insects > Digestive system > Unclassified ...
GACGGCATCGAGGGCCTCGTGCACATCTCGGAGCTGTCGGGCAAGCACGTCGAGCTCGCCGAGCAGGTCGTGTCGGTCGGCGAAGAGATCTTCGTCAAGATCATCGACATCGATCTCGAGCGTCGCCGCATCTCGCTCTCGCTCAAGCAGGCGAACGAGTCGGTCGACCCGTACGGCACCGAGTTCGACCCGGCCCTGTACGGCATGGTCACGGAGTACGACGAGCACGGGGAGTACAAGTATCCCGAGGGATTCGACCCGGAGACCAACCAGTGGAAGGAAGGCTTCGACGAGCAGCGCGAGAAGTGGGAGCAGGAGTACATCACCGCGCAAGTTCGCTGGGAGGCTCACAAGGCTGCCGTCATCAAGGCACTCGAGGCCGAGGCGGCTGCTCCGGCCGTGGCCGGCGCGTCTTCGCTCTCTTCCGACAGCAGCCCCGTGGGCACGCTGGCCGACGACGAGGCCCTCGCGGCTCTGCGGCGTAAGCTCTCCGGTCGGTAACGCACAGGTCACCCAGCGGCGGACCTCAGCCTAGAACCCGTGCAGTGCGTGGGAAGCCGTCTGTCGGGCATGTCGCCAGCGTTGGAAAGAGACTGCCGTCCAAACGATCCCCTTGCGGGCAGTGCACGCAAGGGGATCGATCAGGACGGGAAGAAGCGGCCAAACGGCGACTAACTCAGTCCGCCTCTTAGGTCGCATCGACCTCGACTGACAACGACACCGCCGGCTCGTGTTTGTCGAACCGCAGAGGTCGCTCATCGACGCGCACGACGGTGACCTCAACTGGATTCGGGGCGCCCCGCCGCGGATCCGCTAAATCCGCGGCGACGCCGAGTGCGAGCCCGAAGCCTTCCGGAATGCTGAGCCCCTCACCGAAGGTGATATCCCACTCGCTCAATATCCACGAGGAGAACACTGCAGCCGCATCCCGCGCTCGCATGACGAGGACCTGCTTGTCGCCAGGCCCGTGCCGCAACTCCCGCCCGGGCCTGCCCGCCGTCTCCTCGAGCAGGTCTTCCGGCAGGTCACCTTCGATGAAGACGTGATCATGGGGGTCATAGCTTGCCCAGATCTCTACGGTCTCCCGCACCTTCACTTTCATTTCGCCATCATGACATCGTGCGGCGACATCACTTCTGCCGATAGGCGGGAATCCGGGATCCTCATCCGGGCATTGCGCGCAAGCGGCACCCCGCCGTGCATCTGGATCCCTGATCGAGCGGAGTGCGCGTGAGCCTGAGCGACCGATCTTGCGTGTCAGACCCTGTGCATGGGGTGCTGGTCATGCAAGTCGTCAGGGCGTCGGCAGACTCCGAGTGTCGGGTCCTCGGTTCTTGTTCCACCATTCGGTCAGCTTGGCAGCGTTCGCGAGCGCTTCCTTCTCGATCTGACGGCCCTTCTTGCTCCAGCCGTCGGGCAACTGCTCCTCGATTTCAAACGTCTCCAGATTGATTGTGAGGCGCCCGCGGGAGACGCCGGGAATCTTGATGTGCGCGTGCGGTGGATTGTGATCGCCAGAATAGATCTCCAGTTTGACGCCATTGGACATCGGTAGTCCCTCGGCGATCAGGGCGCTGACGAACCCATCCTCGTCGTAGGCGACGAAGTCGCCGTCGTGAACCCCGTATGCGTGTTGCACGATCCCCAGAAGCCGCAGTGCGATGTGTTCGCCAGTCACGAATCCATCGGCCAACGCTTCGTCCCAGTCCTGCCGATAGATAACGATGGGCTGGTCGGTCTGCTGGTCCCAGTACGGGTTGTTGGGGTGTGTGCTCACCACGCCATTGTGCCGATCAACTAGCCCGCATCGCCGGAACTCTGCTGCAACATGCGCCACCGTCGATCATCCGTCGGACGCTGGCCGATGAAGTTGGGCGCCGGAACCCGAATCAAGGCGTGACGGATCCCCGATCCTCTTACGCGCGGCGACGGAAACGGAACCGTCGACCCGCATTCGCCTGCTTCATGGTGCACGTTGGGCCACACTCGACTTACTGATCAACGATCGATGCGCGTTGACTACACTTACCACCGAGCGATTGGCCAAGCGGGTCCATCGGGTTCATGCCCCGGTCGTTCACAGAGTTGGGAGACTCGGGTTCGAATCCCGACGGCATCACCACATGGTGCTGTAGCTCAGTGGCCTAGAGCGTCCCACTTTTCTTTCGTTCGATGGCGGCTGCAAGCTCATCGTCTTTCAGCTCGAGGGCAGCGAATCCGGGGCGCTGGTAACCCCTCACGCTTCGGAGCGCGGTCGGCCCGTTGACGGTCTTCCTGCTCTCTTCGATGTAGTCACTCACAGCGATATCCGCCCAAACATCGCGTGGGATTGCCTTCTGAAGCCCTAGGTTCACGTCGTACGCGAGCCTCTTCTGCACAGCGAGTGCACCAATCAGCCCGGGGACTCCCAGAGAAGCCGACTCCCCCACCGATGGAACGCGGAACGGTTCTCGTGTCAGCGCGGTCCAGGTGTCGCGTTGGGTCGTCGTGAGCGATTCAAAGTGGGTGACGAGGTCTTCGCGCACCAGCCCGGCGGCGTGGGTGTACGCGTTCCGAATCTTCCTCGTCAAATGGAAGAGTTCAAGTGCGTCGGCATTCATGGAATGCGCTGTCGCGGTCGCGAATCTTTCATGCATGGTGTCCGAGTTTGAGTTCGCAGCGCCATTGCTCGCTTTGCCAAGCGTGACAAGAAGCCTGATGCAGGACTTCACGAAGTCTTCGTGGAGGCCGAACGCAAAGTTCAGCGCCATCGTGCAGACCTCGCGCTCTGCCGCACTTAGAAGCTGACCGGCCCGGTCCAATCGCTGGTTCATGCGCTGGACGTGCGCGAGGTCGGGGTACTGGTCTGCGAGCAGCGCTGTCTGATCCGGAACGTCGGACAGAGTCTGGACGGCCAGCTTCGACCCGACCAGCACAGCCCAGACGGTATCGCTCGCCTCGACTCTCCGCTTTTCGAGGTCGCGGAACGCTTTGAACTTGACCTGAGGTTCGGTGCGGTACTTGCTGGTCACCAGGCTCAGGCTATCGACGTAGCGAAAGTGACGCGAGCCGCGAACACCCAGCGATTACCAGCAGAATCCCGACGCGCAATGAGCGACAGCGCCGGCCACTCGAGGCCGCAATCGCCGCGCCGCCCGCTAACCATGCGAGGGTGTAGTCGTGCCGCGTCACCCCTTCGAGTCAATGACCTCAGACCTCTGGGAAGCCTCCGCAGCCAGTGCCCGGCATGCGATTGGAAATTACGACCGCGCCGACGCTCAGACATTGCGCGCAGTCGCAATATCGGCAGGGGCCGCGGTCGAGCAGCTACTGATGGCTTGTGTCGCAAGCATCGACACCCTGCTACTCGCTGACCGTGCGGACGCCTACTCCGCGTATCACCTCGCACGCGGTAACAGGGCGGGGAAAATCGAGGTCCGCAGAGTGCGGACCATTACGTGGGGCGCGGCGGTGGCGATTCTTGAGTTCGCCGACGCCGGCGCGACCACGATTCGGCCTGATATCAAGCTCGTCATGGACACGCGTAATGCCGCGGCACACATCGCCATGGCCGACGCGGAGGACGTCACCGAGGCAGTCACCCGCCTTACGCGCGTGGTCCAAGCCATGCACACCTTCCTGCCTCAATCGGAAGCGGACTACTGGGGCACGACTTACCTTCCGGTTGCGCAGAGCCTCCGCGATGCGCGAACGACCGCAGTCGAGCGCAAATACAAGAGCAAGGTTGCGAGTCATGCCGAGCGCTTCGAACAGATGCTGCGTGGCTTCTCCCGAGCGGAACGCGAAGCCGTGTACGTAGCCATGGAGGGACGTAGCCCCTGGCAGTGGGAAGAGTTCGGGGGCGGACCTGATCACACTGGCAGCCACTCTTGCCCTGCTTGCAGTCGCCGCGCTCACATCGGGTACGGCATCGTCGAACTCGAGGACTTCACTGAGGTCCCGCGCATCGGTGAGAACGGAGATCAGAATGGGACACTCCTCGAAGTCGCCATCGAACTGGTGCCGCTTGCACTCGAGTGCCCCGTGTGCGGCCTGGAGCTGGACGCGGAGGAAGTCGCCCTAGTATCAGGCGTGACTCGAACACGCGGCAAGCAGTGGATGGACCTGCCGTGGTCCGATGATGACAGCGCCATCCTCAGCACCGATTGATCGCGGGCATTGCGTCCAACCGCTTCCGCTCCCTGGTCGAAACGCCTGAGGCCCGCGAGGTCGTCGCGGACACTTTCAGGAGGTCGTCAAGACCGGTCTCACTTTCCGTGCTCCTGAATCTTGTCGGTGTAGATGTCGACGGGATCCCACCACTCGATCCGGGGCAGAGGCCTGACGAGGCAGTGCCAGGATCAGACGCATGACTATCGTCTATCCGGACACCAACGCGATGTGGAGTGACCCGTTTCTTGTCGGCCCAACTGGAAGGCGCCTTCTCGACGTACTGAGACGTTCTGACGCGACTATTCACTTCTCGCCAGTTGTTGTCGGCGAGCTTCGCAATCGCATTGGCGAGGAAGTTGAGGCTATGGTCTCGTCCATCGCGCGTGCCGCCCATAAGGCCTCTCGGCTGGTATCTGAAGAACCGCGCGAGCTCATCGAGGCCTCGGTAGCGCTACGGCTGCAAATCACGACTCAGGGCGAACGGATGCTGTCCGAACTGTTGGCAAAACCGTCGGTCACAGTGGACCCCTACCCGCAACTCACCTCCGAGGCCCTGATTAGCCGATCCCTTAGCCGCCGCCGACCCTTTTCTCGGAGTGCAAGCGGTGTCACGTACGGTCACAACGACACGATGATCTGGGAAGGGCTGAAGGAGATCATGCGAGAGACCGATGATCGCATCGTGTTCGTCAGCAACGACACGGTTTTTCGGAATGCGCGCGGAAGACTCCATTCGGACCTGGCGCGAGAACTCGACGACGCCGGCCTTGACCCGCGTCGGGTCACACTGATGAAGTCGCTGCATCAGACCCTCGCAAGCGGTCTGCCCGACCTGAACCGTGACCGCGACGAATCAATGTTGGACTTGCTATGGGGTACGGCCGCTGACTTCCCGATCTTCGCCTTCGGTTGGGTGCCCAATCCCGAGACTGGCCGTTTGGAGGAAGGGGAGTACGTGCTTGACATTGATCCGCGGCTACAGGATGTGCGCCTCCTGAACATCGTCGATCTCGGACATCGCAAGGTCGTCGGCGCGAACCCTTCGATTGTGTCGCTCGAGGCGCGCCTCGACTTCGAGGCACGCGTTCCAGTGAGCGAGTGGCGAGGGGTCGACGATGAGACGCTCTCGCTCTGGCTTACCGAGCCGAATGCGGGCACCGTCACGGTGGGCTTTTCGCGTAGCGTGCGGCTCAACGCACGCTGCAGTTGGCACACAGAGCAGAATGTGCCCGACTTCGATGGCGAGCCTATCGAGGTCAGTGTGTTGACCGAACCGTCGTTGCCATGAGTTCGCGAGCGGCTGGGGCAGGTAGGTTTGCGGTCGGGACTCAGTCCTGTGGGATCGTCGGTAGCATTAGCCGAGCGCCGGGACGGCACCTGCGGTGTTGACGAGCGACTGGTCCGGGCCATTCGCGGACACGTCGCGTAGATGGACGAGTTGCTTTTCGCTCAGGTATCGGAAGCTCTGGGCCGGCTCGATGTGTAGTAGGCGTCGAAGTTCGGCGAGCCCAACCGACCGGGACCACTGCTCTGGCGCGTCGAGTTCAAGGACCGAGCACTCGCTCGCGCCCTCGAGATACTCGGTCAGCTCCGAGTTCTCAATACCGATCACATCAGAGTAGTCGCGCCAGATCTTCTCGGTGTTGCTTCGAATCAGCCGCCGCGCACGCATGGTGCCGAGGATTGCCTTCTCCGGTGACGACGCGTAAATAATCACGGTCATTCCCTCGGGGACGTTCGGGAAGCGCCGCCGAATCTCCGCGGTCTTTGTTCCGTCGAGCAGGGCCCGCGCGAACCGTGGTCGGACCGATAGCAGGAGGGCGCGGCTCATTCGGGACGCCCTGCAGAGACTTGCCGAACCATCACGTCATCGAACATTTGAGGGTCGACTTCTCGCATGCTTTGCACGTTGCCCTTCACATAGCGCTTGAAAATCTCGTCGTGACGCGAGATCGGTCGCCGGAGAAGTTCAGTGTCCTCGAAGCGTATGACATTGATGTCGCCAGCTTTGTCGGCGGCAGCTTCAATCTCCGACTTGCGTAGAACCCCGACCTTGCCGAATCGGGCGAGGGCCTCGCCTGCAGGCAGGCGGACGGAGTCGACGAGAAGGGATCGCGCAACGATCCTCTGAATGGGGTGTCGTCTCCCGTCGTCGGCGGTCGCATACCAAAGGATGCGCGCCGGAAGGTCACGAGGCAGGATCCGCGAGCCCGAGAAGTAGACCAGCTCGCGGGAGAGCCCGAGGCCTCGTCGCCGCAATGAGATCAGACCATCGCTCAGACCGAGGAGATTGGTCGCCCATCTCGGCTGGATGGGGATCACGTACGTCGCCATTCCGGACGCCTGGACCACGAGCGGCCATCGATACCTCTCGGCGAGGCCGACCTCGGCCGAGGAAGCGAGGCCCAGGTCCTTGGCGGTGGCAGTCGCTGGACCAAGGACTGTCGCTCGGGGCTCCGTGCCACTGAAACCGTCCGCGGTGAGTGCGGCCTCAAGCGTTGGAGAGATGGCGGGGTCCGTGATCTCGAGTCGTGTCGCGCCATGCTCCCACGCCGCGCGGCGGAAATGCCTAAGCAACTGGAATGCGACCGTACTGCCTCGTTCGCCGCGGACCGAACGGATCAGCAACATTCTCAGGACCGCTCCATCGAGCTCCCAGGCGGCTAGAGCCCACAAGTTGCCCTGCGCGTCGACTAGCTTCTGCACCGTTGTCGATCTTCGTCTCGCCAGCGTGTCACGGAGGCGTTGAGCGAACGTACTCGGCTTTGTCTCGACGTCGTAGACACGGAAGGCGGGCTCCAACTCGGATTCCACTTCTTCGACGCCGCGCCACTCAAGGTCGCCATCATCAATCAGGTTCGACCGGAAGTCGGTCATGAATGACTCAGGGCTGAGCGCAGCAACGAGCTGATGTGGGCGCACAACCCGAATCGGGTGCTCGCTATGACTCCAGCGCTCCGAAGCGAGACACACGTTGCTGTCATTGGTCACGAAGTAGTCGGCACCCGCGTGAATGGCGTCAGCGACGTGCAGCACATCTGTGCGGAGACTCCGATCCTTCGCGAGGAGCCGTGGGTCTGTCGCGGCCAGCAGACTTTCCTCGAGGCTGCGGTCGCCTGGGCGCAGCGTACTCAGCCGCGTCAGATGCTGACTCGCCTCCCGGACACGGCGGCGCGCGGACTGGTCCTGGTTCTGGCTAATTTCGTTGTCCACTTCGCCTGATACGGCGAACGTTACCAACGGCTGAAGCCAGTCCGCGCGGAGCTCCGCTGTCTCTTCGCGGTGGTCACGTCTGATATCTGAGGGCAGGAACAGATCGCCGATGATGTTGGTGTCAAGGACGGCGAGCGGAAGGTTGGAAGCAAGCGACGCTGCCTCAAGAAGATCGAGCCCCTCCTCGACATTGATCCGCTTGACCCAGTTCAGGAGTATCGAACCGTTGAGGGCGCGACCTGGGCGTTCCGAGGCGACATGCATTCCGAGCGATCGCCAGAATTCGTCGATTCCGTAATCCGTACGGCACGAAGCGGTGATCAATGAGCGACGCGGATGCAACCTGACCGCTGCGTCGACCATCTTTCGGGCGAGGCCACTGCCGCGCGCCTGCTCACCAACGCAGACGTGCACAAGCTTGATCAGGTTTCTCCGCGGAACGTCGTAGAGGACGTAACCCACGGTCGCGCCGTTGAGCACGCCGAGCAGGAGTCCGTTGTGTCTAGCTCGGTCTCGGAATCCTGCGTCCGGCATCGGCCCGAGCCGACCCCGATTGGCTTTGTGCACGGCGAGCACCGCGTCGAACTCGGCTTGGGCACCCGGCCGGTCCGGATCCCAGACGACAACGTTGACCTCCAACGCTGCCCCCTTTCGCCGAATCACTCCCATCGGTTGTACCAGGGGGACCGCGCAGCGTTTGCCAGGCATGCCGCACGGCACTCATCCACCGCTCGCGAAGGGCCGAACCTGTTCCCGCCGAACGGCGTGCGGTCCCGGTCGCTCACCGCTCCCTCGTCGCTCACCTACCGCGCGACGGGAACCGAGTGAGCAAACCCGCCTCTGCTCGGCAGGTCCGCGCTCGTGCGCGAGCAGATCGCGCGTCGTCAGGGACGCGTGTTCGTATGCAGGCTGGGCAGGCTTAGCCCGACCGCGCCAGTTCCCACTCCTCTGCAAGCGCCTTGACCGCAACAATGAGGTTGTCGTCGCGCATCACACGTCCGTAGACCGTCATTACGGCCGGAAGGACGATCCCGAGCACCACTCGCGGATCGGCAACCGAGTCCGGGTCGCTGTCGAGGAAGGTATCCATCCGGATGCCGCCACCTACCCGCTCCGGCTGAACGTAAGCATCCGCGAGGCGCATGCTCGGTTTCGATAGCGGCGTCGCCTCCAGCCAGATTTGGTAAAGCAGCGCTTCGAAATGGCCCGAGCTTCTTCCCGCCGTGGACGTCTTTATCAGGTTCTGTGCACGATTTAGGTCGTCGCTAGTGGGCAACTTGTCTCGCAGGGAGAGGAACTTCGAGATGTACTGCTCGTTCACGTCACCCAGCGTGAACCCGCTCGAAGACGACTCCAGTAGTTGCTTCAGGTTGTAAGCGTGAATTATGCCGAAGGCGTGGACACCGTGAACGCCGGTTCGCTCGATCGCCGTAAGCGCAAGCGCTTGGTCTATTGCAGAGCGAAACATTGCGCGTGACTCGACCGTGTAGCCGTGGTCAACCATGATGCTCAACGCGCGTACCGTGCGCATGATGCTGGCCATGATCCCAAAGGCGAACAGGCCGACCTCCAAGACGTCTGCGGGTGACTCCTCTTCGCCGTAAGCCATGTTCGGACCATGCTCGGCGTAGTAGTCGCGCCACAGGGTCTCCAAGCGCGTCAGCCACTCCTCGGCCTCGTCGCCGTCGGTCATTAGGGGCCAGCCGAATTCGTCACCTTGCACACCTGAAGAATAGGGAACAAGACGCGGCGTCCGAGCGCTGCGCTCAATCTCGCCTGCGTCGCTGCGAGTCCCGCGCGCAAGCCGGTGGTCGAACGTGCTGGCGAGTACGGATCGCTGATTGTTCGCGCAGTGTCGCTAGTGAACGCCGTCGGCGCGGGGCAGGAGGCAATGCAACGCGTGGACTTGGGCCCCTTGTCTGCCACCACTTCCCGCCGACGGCGCATCCCCACTGCTAAGGCGCCGTCAACATTGACGATTGGGGTGGGCGTCAATCAGCCGGGGTTCTCGCGTCAGACAGGCGAGTCGCAGCACGTAGCAGTCATGGTGTGGTGCAGCCGCACTCGCACGCGAGGAGGCGGCTCGTGCGGTCGTCGACCATGCTTTTCATGCAGCTCGGGCAGCGGTCGAACGCGCACTCGGTGCACCGTCGCACGCCGTCGACGGCAAGGATGCGGTCGAGCAGTTCGGCAGTGATCTCCAGCTCAGCCAGGATGCGCTCGTCGCTCACGCCCGCGTTGCGGAATGCCTCGGCGTCGCGCCGGACGGATCGTCGATGATCCCGGGCTGCGCGTCGGGCGGCGGCGCCGAGCGCCTGTACAGCTGCGGATCGGTCGGTAGGGTTGTCGGAGCCCATCGGTACTCTCCTGAGTGTTGGGTGGTGGAGCGGCTCCCGTGATGTCCAGTCCCGGAGCCGCTCCGTCGTTTCTCCGGCGGGCGCCGGCACCAATGACGCTAAGGATGGTTTCCGACACTCGCAACCCGCCCTGTGGATAACTGTGTGGAGGAAATCCGCGACACGCCGGTATTCCTGTGAACAACCACTGTGGAGAAGGTTCCTAACAGCCTGTACACAACGAATTACAACCGTGTAAGACCAGGCCTTTTCGTCTTCACAGGCTGTGGAGAGCGATGTGGTTGCAGTCGGGGATGAAGATTTGGCTGTGAACGAGTCCTGTGCACAATTCCCGGGGCGTGGTCGCTGCAGTGTTAGCTCGCGTATTGGTCCTCGATGTCGACGCGCGGACGGCGATCGCTAGAGTCCTCGGCATGGCCTCCGACGACTTCGACCCCGATGGACTCGTGCAGGCGAAGAGGCTGATCCGTGAGCTTGAGGAGCACCTCGAAGATCAGCTCGGCCTTGATGAACAACATCGTGTCCACCTCCTCGACGAGAGGAAGATGCTGCGCGTGGTGCGGATCCTCGCCGATCAGGTCGAGATGCTGCGCGAGGAGTAGGGCTACTTGGTTCACGTCCGCGCGGCGGAATTCGCTCGAGCTGTCCCGATGCACATCTGACCTTCGCCGCGCAGCCGCCGGGTCTGTGAGCCATGAGCCAATCGCGACGCCTAGCCATGGCGCGGATGGCGGTCGTTGAGCGAGTCGCCGCGGCGGGTCGCTGTGCAATCGGAGCCGGGACAGCTGCGGCTCGAATAGCCGGGCAGATGATGTGCGCGATGGAGGTTGCCCGCGCGCACGCCTGGCCCCACCCGCGAACCCACCCACGTGCCGAACGAAGTCCGAGATCGCCAAGGTCGCCCGGGCGCCGAGGCGGACGACGACGAGGAAGACCGAGCGACCAAGAAATCGGAATGCACGCAGGCACTTTCTGTGAAATTGGTTTCGAGTTAAGCAGTTTGGGTTTACGCTGACGGAATGCGGGGTGGCCTCGAGCGGTGGAAGCGGGGTGTCGAATCGCAGGGGGTTCGGCAGGCGATCTCGTACGCCCTGAAAGGGTCGTGCGACTCGCATCTGCGATCGGCCGGGGTGGACGCGCTCGCCGGGTACGGAGTCGACGCGGCGAGTGTGACCCGGTTCACGGTCGAGGATGGCGTGATCCGAACAGACCTGCTGGACGAAGTCGGGTTGAGGCGGTGGGTGGATGGCTGCGACCCGGTGACGGGGGAGCGACGGGGCCGGGATCTGCGTTCCGCGGATGCGGATCTGATCCTGGATGGGACGATCAATGCGCCGAAGTCGTACAGCATCGCCGCGCTCGTCCACCCGGGGTTGGCGGCGGCGTTCGAGGCGCTGCAGGACCGGCTGCGCGACCGGATCATCACGACCTGGCAGGCGGAGCTCAATGCCCGTCGCGGCGCGGGCGGCCGCATCCGCGAAGCGCTGCAGCGGGTGGAGGTGGTCGAGCTGCAGCATCGCCGCTCCCGGGCGCTGGACCCGCACATTCACCGGCACCTGTGGCTGAGCGTGAAGGGGTTGGGTGAGGACGGGCAGTGGTCCAACGTGGACTCCCGGGTGGCGATGAAGCTGCACACCGTCGTCAACGCGGAGGGGGAGCTCGCGGCCCGCACCGACCCGGACTGGCTGCGCGCGCTCGCCCGCCACGGCTACACCCTGAACGCGGACGGCGAGATCGCGGAGTTGGTGCATGTGGTGCGGCCGCTGTCACGGCGGTCGACGCAGATCGAGGCGAACCGGGCGATGCTGCTCGCGGGGTGGCGGGCGGACCATCCCGGTCAGGAGCCGAGCCCGGATCAGTTGCATCAGATCGACCGGCTGGCGTGGGCGAAGGCGCGCCCGAACAAGCCCGACGCTATCGACGAGACGGCCTGGGAACACCTCATCAGCGACGAACTCGCCACCCTAGATCCCACCCTGCGGGAGCCTCGAGTCGCGGTGACGGTGCGTGCGGTCGCGCTGGACGAACTCGACATCGGTCTGCTCGCGGCGCGCGCCGTGGTGGACGCGGATGCCCGCTCCACCGCCTGCGGGGGGCGATTCAGCCTGTTCGATCTGCGTGCCGGCGCGACTCGCGCGCTTGCCTCGTCGGGCGTCGTCGGCGCGCGCGAGGAGCTGCAACCGGTGATCGATGAGGTGCTGCGCCGTGCCGTTGAGCTCGCTGTCGATCTCCTGGCGGATGAGGGTGAGCGGCCTGCCCATGTGAAGGGGTACATGGCGAGTGCGACCGCGGCGCTGAAGGTCGAACTCGCCGGCCGGCTGGACGCCCTCAGCCACGCCGGAACCCCGGCGCCTGAGGATGACGTGGTCGCCACGGCGGGCGAGGTGCTGCGAGACGGGGTGGAACTGGACCGTGGGCAGGTGGAGGCGGCTGCAGCGATCGCGGGTACCGACGGGCTGGTGTCGGTCACCGGCCCTGCGGGTGCGGGAAAGACCACCATGCTGCGTGTCGCCAAGACTGCGCTGGCCCGTCGCGGACGAGGAATGGTGGTGGTGGCACCGACGAAGAAGGCGGCGTCGGTCGCCGGCCGCGAGCTTGGCACGACGGCGTCGAGCCTGCATGCTCTGCTGGCCGATCATGGCTTCCGGTGGGGGCGCGACGAGGCCGGCGCCGAGGTGTGGACACGGCTGGCTCCGGGCGACCTCGACCCCGCCACCGGATACGTGTACGAGGGACCGCGACGGTTCCCGCTGACCGCGGGGGATCGGATCGTGGTGGACGAAGCGGGCATGATCGACCTGCACACCGCGAACGCGCTCGCCGCCGTCGCGTCAGATACCGGCGCCGGGATCGCGATGGTCGGCGATCACCTGCAGGCCCGGCCGGTCGGCCACTCCGGCGCGATGGCCGCCCTCACCCGACGCGCCACCGCCGTCGTCGAACTCACCGCCGTGCACCGATTCCGTGACCCGGACTACGCCGCGCTCACGCTGCGGATGCGGGAACCCGCGTCCAAGGAGGCCGCCCTCGCGGTCGCTGCGGAGCTGGACTCCCGCGGCCTGATCCACCGGGTCGCGGATCATGTTCAGGCGCGCGACGTGATGGTCGAGGCGTACTTCCGGTGGACCCGCGACCACCACCGCGTCGCCCTGGTCACCGGAACTAACGATGAAGCCGAAGCGATCAACCAGGCCATCCAGCAGCGCCGCGTCGATGTCGGCGAGCTCACGTTGCATCGGATCACGGTCGGGCAGGGCGAGCAGCGACTGCTGGAGGGTGACGTGGTGCAGACCCGCCGCAACGACCGCGCTACCGGCGTCGAGAACCGGGCCGTCTGGACCATCCACCACATCACCCCCACCGGGCTGGAGCTGGTCAGCACCTCCGACAGCGGCGACACCCGCACGGTCACCCTCGACTATGCGGCCCGCCACATGCACCTCGCCTACGCGTCCACGGTGCACGGCATCCAAGGGGAGACCACCGACGCTGCTGTCGTCGGACCTGGCGTAGACGCGTCCGGGCTCTACGTCGGGATGACCCGCGGCCGCAGCCACAACGAGGCGATCGCGATCGCCGGCACCGACCCGGCGGCGCGGGACCGGATCGCACACAGCATGCTCCGCGGCATCCCCGAGGTGAGCATCGACGACTCGCTCCGTGCCGCCCGCACCGACCTGAGCCGCGCCGCCCGCCCACCAGTGCCTGCCCCGTGGACCGACCGCGCCCGACGACCACTCGGCCACGTTCTCGACATCGACCGGGTGCACGCCGAGTACCAGCGGCGAGAGGCGACGACCCGCAGCGAGGTCGACGCGACCACGCAATGGCTGCACACCACGTGGCGCACCCTCCTTGACCTCGACTCCCGGATCGCTGGCGATGCCGCGGCCGGACACGGCCGCACCAATGGTCTGGACGGCGAGCTCCACGCCACTCGAGAACGCCTCGCCAACGAGTACCAATCCCACACCTGCGACCACGCGAACCTCGTCCGCACACACCGCGAGCACGCTCACCAGCTCGACGTCGCCGACACCGAACGCCGCATCCGGGCCGCGCTGGACCCCGCGCAACACCGCGCCGAGAACGTCGCGCGCCAGTCGCACGCAGCAACGCCCGCCTCGTCGACCACTCCAACGACGACGTCTCTGCGCCGCTGAATCGGGCGTGGCCGGGATCGCGTCCTCCTCATGTGACGGCGCTGACTGCGTTCGCCCACACCCAGCAGCGCAGCTCCTTCTCGCCGGCGGTGAACTGGATGCCGCAGGCCAGGTCGTTCCACACCACGACGACGGCGTCGACGAGCATCGCGTGCGGGCCGAACCGGACCCACGCCTTGCAAGGCTTCGGATTCGGGTCCCGGGTGATCGGAAGTGTGTCTTCCTGTCGCTCCTGGCGGGTCAACGACTGCAACGGGTTCTCGTCGGCGAGGCGCTGCAGGATGCGGTTGTCCATCTGCCGGTCGTAGTAGGCGGCGTACCTGCGATTGCTGCCCATGGCCCCCGGATCCGTCCTCCGGCCGATCCCCACGACTATACCGGCAATCGAACGTGTGTTCTATCTTGTGGCCATGGGGGCGACGCAGATCAAGCACGAGGCAACGACACCCCGGCGGCGGATGCCTACACCTATCACCGGCGTGCGTGCCCGAGACGGGGAGCCGGGCTGCCCAGATCAATCCGCGGAGCCGGGTTGGGTCGCAGGCCTTGAAGGGATGCGGTTCCGGGCCGCCACCGGGCCTCGCCGCCACGCGGGTGATGTACCGCGGACGCGGTATGACGGATGCCGCGGCCAGGCGATTCGCTCGGGCCGCATCGCCGGGCACACTTGACCCATGACCGGCACCGCGGGCGCGCCAGCGACGATCGTCGACCCGCGCCCGCGTGTTCCCCGCGTGGTCTCCGACGTGATCATCGCCGCGCTGGTGCTCATGACGACCTTCGCTCCGTCGCCGGGCGACGTGTACGAGCCGCCGCAGCCCTTCGTGATCGTGCTGGCCGCTGTCGCCGCCGCCGTGCTGCCGCTGCGTCGGCGATGGCCCATCCCGACGCTCGCCGGCGTCGTCGCGCTGTTCGCTGTCGCGACGGCGACCGGTGTGCTCAACCCGGGCCTCGCCTTCGCGGTCGCGGTCGGCATGTTCGGCGCGACCAATCGCCTCCCCCGCGCATCCGGTCTTGTCGCGACAGCCGTCACGGTCGTGGTCGTGGTCGGGCTCAGCCTGATCGCGACACTCATCTCAGGGTGGGACCCTCGCGTCATCCAGTTCGGCCTCATCGTCGTGGTCGGGGCCGCCGTCGGCGATGCGAACCGGTCGCGCCGCGACTTCATCGCCGCGATCACCGAGCGCGCCGAACGCGCCGAGCAGACCCGTGAAGCGGAGGCGCGGCGCCGGGTCAGCGAGGAGAGGCTGCGGATCGCGCGCGACCTGCACGACGCCGTCGCCCACCAGATCTCGGTGATCAGCCTGAACGCGGGCGTCGCCTCGTCGTCGATCGACTCGCGCCCCGAGCGGGCGAAGGAGGCACTCGCGGTGATCCGCGGTGCGGCGCGGACGGTGCTCGGCGAGATCGGGGGCCTTCTGCAGGTGCTGCGCGCCGACGACGATCCCGACGGCGGATCGGTGGCGGCGCCGCAGCCGACGCTGGACCGCCTCGACGATCTCGTCCAGGGCTTCCGCGGCGCAGGGCTCGACGTGACCATCCGGACCGAGGGCGACCTGACGACAGCCTCGGGCGCATCGAGCCGGGTCGCCTTTCGGGTGGTGCAGGAGGCGCTCACCAACGCCCACAAGCACGGCGCGGAGCATCGCGCCCACGTGCTGCTCACAGCCGCCGACGGCGCCCTCGCGATGATCGTCACCAACCCCGTGGGTGTCGCCGCCGACCTGCCGGCACCGGGCTCGCGTCTCGGGCTCACCGGCCTGCGCGAGCGGGTGGCGACCGTGGGCGGCACTGTCGAGACCGGCCCTGCTCCGGGCGGCTGGCGCCTCGTCGCCCGGCTGCCGCTCGCCCCCGGCACCATGCCCGACCAGGAGGCCCTGTGACCACCGTGCTCGTCGTCGACGACCAGCCGCTCATCCGCCAGGCGGTGAGCGACATCCTCGGTGCCGCCGACGACATCACCGTCCTGGGCGAGGCGGCGAACGGCCGGGAGGCCGTCGCGAAGGCGGGGCGGGAGCATCCTGATGTCGTCCTCATGGACATCCGGATGCCCGAGCTCGACGGCATCGCCGCGACGGCCGAGATCTGCGCCGACCCGGCGCTCGCCGCCACGCGGGTGCTCATCCTCACGACCTTCGAGGAGGACGAGTACGTCGTCTCAGCGCTGCGCGCCGGTGCGAGCGGCTTCATCGGCAAGGGCTCGGAGCCCGACGACATCGTCCGGGCGGTCCGGGCGGTGCACGCGGGCGACGCGCTGCTCTCGGCGGCCGCCACGCGCTCCCTCATCTCGCGCTACCTGCAGCCGGAGCCCGCCCGAGTAGATCGCAGCGTGCTCGAGCACCTCACCGAACGCGAGGCGGAGGTGCTCGTGCTCGTCGCGCGCGGCCGTTCGAACCAGGAGATCGCCGACGACCTCTTCATCTCACCGCACACGGCCAAGACCCACGTCAACCGCATCATGACGAAGCTCCACGCCCACGACCGGGCGCAGCTGGTGATCGTGGCCTACGAGACGGGGCTGCTGACTCCCGGGGCGTGAGGTCGGTTCATGAAATACCACGCCTGCGGTATGGAGGATGCTCCGCCGGGAGGACGCGTGATCCGTCCGCCGCAGCGAGCATTTAGGGGTGACTTCCCTTGACTCCTGCACCATCCCGGTGTTCGCCGCGCCCCCGAACCGCGACACGACCGGGCGCCGCAGCATCCTTCTGATCTTCGCCGGCCTGCTCGTGTCGATGCTGCTCGCGTCGCTCGACCAGACCATCCTCTCCACCGCCCTGCCGACTATCGTCGGCGACCTCGACGGCGTCGACCACATGCTGTGGGTCACGACGGCGTACATGCTCGCCGCGACGATCATGATGCCGATCTACGGCAAGCTCGGCGACCTCATCGGACGCAAGGGCCTGTTCATCGGCGCCCTCTCGGTCTTCCTCGTCGGCTCGGTGATCGGCGGACTCGCCACGGACATGACCTGGCTGATCGTCGCCCGCGCCGTCCAGGGCCTCGGCGGCGGCGGGCTGATGATCCTCGCGACGGCAATCATCGCCGACGTCGTGCCGGTCCAGCAGCGCGCCAAGTACATGGGCGTGATGGGCGCCGTGTTCGGCATCTCGTCGATCGTCGGCCCGCTTCTCGGCGGTTGGTTCACCGACGGGATCGGCTAGCGTTGGGCCTTCTGGGTCAACATCCCGCTCGGCATCCTGGCGATCGTGCTGGCCGCCATCTTCCTGAAGCTCCCGAAGCACGATGTCAAGGTGCGCTTCGACGTGTGGGGCACGCTCACGATGGCCCTCGCGGTGACCGCGATCGTCCTCATCGCGTCGTGGGGCGGCGGCGAGTATGCGTGGGACTCGCCCATGATCTTCGGCCTCATCGCGACCGCCACTGTGTTCAGCGGGCTGTTCGTGCTGGCCGAGTACAAGGCGGCCGAGCCTCTCATCCCGCTCGCGCTCTTCCGCAGCCGCAACTTCGTGCTGGCGACCGTCGCCGGCCTGTTCATCGGCATCGCGATGTTCGGCACGATCGCCTACCTCCCGACCTATCTGCAGATGGTGACCGGTGTCGGCGCCACGGAGTCCGGACTGCTGATGGTCGCGATGGTCGCGGGTCTCATGTCGACCGCGCTGCTCACGGGATCCCTTGCATCGACGACGGGCCAGTACAAGTGGATGCCGGTCGCCAGCATGATCGTGCTCGGCATCGCCCTGTCGCTCATGTCGACACTGACGGTCACTACGTCGCTGTGGCTGCTGCTGTCATACCTGTTCCTGATGGGGGCCGGCATCGGCCTGGGCATGCAGATCCTCGTGCTCATTGTGCAGAACTCGTTCCCCGACAGCCAGGTCGGCACGGCCACCGCGTCCAACAACTTCTTCCGTGAGATCGGGGCGTCTCTGGGCGGAGCGATCGTGGGGGCGCTGTTCACGTCGCGTCTCACCGACCTGCTGACGGAGCGGATGCCGCAGGGCGGCGCCGCGGGCGACATGAGCTCGTTCACCCCGGCCGCCGTCAACGCCCTTCCGGACGCCATCCGCGACGTCATCGTCGGTGCATACAACGACGCGCTGACACCCGTGTTCGCGATGCTCATCCCGATGGTCGTGGCCGGCCTCGTCACGGTGCTGTTCATCAAAGAGACGCCCCTGCGCGCCACCCGGGACGACGAGCTCCCCGAAGTTGCGACCGCAGAGACCGCAAGTGGAAAGAAGGATACGAAGTGATGGAACCGATCATCTCGGCGCGCGACGTGCGCAAGGGCTACGGCAAGGGACAGAGCAGGTTCGAGGCGCTCAAGGGCGTCAGCTTCGACATCCGCGAGGGGGAGTCGGTGGCGATCGTCGGCAAGAGCGGATCGGGCAAGTCGACCCTCATGCACGTGCTCGCGTTGCTGGACGCCCCCGACGCCGGAACACTCACCCTGGAGGGTGTGGACGCGCGGACCCTCCGCGGAGCGAAGCTGAACCGCACCCGCAACAAGACGTTCGGGTTCGTGTTCCAGCAGTTCTTCCTCACCGGCAGCGACTCCGTGCTCGAGAACGTGATGCTCCCGATGAAGATCGCCGGGGTGGGCCGTACGGAGCGCAAGCGCCGCGGACTCGCCGCGCTCGAGCAGCTGGAGCTGGCCGACAAGGCGAAGAACAAGGCCTCGAACCTCTCGGGCGGCCAGAAGCAGCGCGCCGTGATCGCGCGCGCACTCGTCAACAATCCGCGCATCATCTTCGCGGACGAACCGACCGGCAACCTCGACTCGCACACCGGCGCGGTCGTGGAGGACATCCTGTTCACGCTGAACCGCGAGAACGGGATCACCCTCGTGGTCGTGACGCACGACGAGGACCTCGCCGCGCGGTGCGACCGCCGCATCCTCATCCGCGACGGCGAGATCGTCGAGGATTCCGGCTCCTCCCGCGAGGAGGTGGCGGCATGAAGACGCCCGACCTCATCGGCTCCGCCGTCTCGAACACGTTCCGCTCGAAGACCCGCTCGATCCTGACGATCCTCGCGATCTTCGTCGGCGCGTTCACGCTGTCGCTCACGAGCGGCCTGGGCACGGGGATCAACGCGTACATCGACGACACCGTCAGTGCCGTCGGCGCATCCGACGCGATGACCGTGACGAAGGTGCAGGAGGGCGCCGGAGACTTCGCCGCCGACTCCGGACCGGTCCAGTACGACCCGGATGCGGTGAGCACCGGCATCCCGGGCAACACCGTGATCGCCCTCACGCCCGACGACGTCGACACCATCGCCGGCATCGTCGGTGTGCTCGATGTGCAGGCCGTCCGCTCGATCACGCCCGACTACATCCAGTTCGATGACGGCACGAAATTCGTCGCGAGCGTCGGAAGCCTTGTGCCCGGGCAGACGACCCTGCTCGCCGCAGGCGCTGCGCCGGACGCGGAATCGACCGACCTGCAGGTCGCGATCCCGGACTCGTATGTCGACCCGCTCGGGTTCTCGTCGGCGGACGAGGCCGTCGGTCGGACGGTGTCGATCGCGATCACGGACGCGACCCGTGCGCAGCACGTGCTGGAGGCGACGGTCGTCGGGGTGACCGAGGAGACGCTCGCCTCGCCGACGGGTGCCAGCATCCTGCCGAATGATGCGCTCACCGACGCGCTGTTCGACGCGCAGAGCACGGGGATACCGGCAGATCAGGCGGATCGCTACACCTCGGCCACGGTGTGGTTCGATCCGGATGCCTCGGCCGCCGAGATCGCAGCGCTCCAGGACCGCCTCGCCGACGAGGGCTTCACCGGGACGACGGTCGCCGACCAGCTAGGCACCATCACGTCGGTCATCGACGGGATCGTGCTCGTGCTCAACGCGTTCGCGATCATCGCCCTGCTGGCCGCGAGCTTCGGCATCGTCAACACGCTGCTCATGTCGGTGCAGGAGCGCACGCGCGAGATCGGGCTGATGAAAGCGATGGGGATGGGCAGCGGCCGCGTCTTCACCCTGTTCAGCCTCGAGGCGGTGTTCCTGGGCTTCCTCGGCAGTGCGATCGGCGTCGTCATCGCGATGGTCGCCGGAACCGCACTCAGCGGAGTGCTCGCCGGCGGGCTGCTGTCCGACCTCAACGGCCTGATCCTGATCGCCTTCGATCCCGTCTCGATCGCGACCATCATCCTCGTCGTGATGGGCATCGCGTTCCTCGCCGGCACGCTGCCGGCCGCCCGCGCAGCGAAGGCCGACCCGGTGGAGTCGCTCCGCTACGAGTGAGTGCGCCGAGACCGGGCTTCGTTCATTACCCTTCGCGACGGAGACTCCGCCAACCTATGGGACTGCACCGGGAGGCGGGGCGAGAGTACAGTGACTCTCGCCCCGCTTGTCTGTTGGTTCAGGTCAGCGTGACAGTTCGGCGCCGGCGTACGAGGCCGGTGTCGCTATCGGCCCCGAAGCGTCTGCTGCGGGGCCGTTAGCTTTTGGGGAACGGTCGACGTTGACGTCGGCGAACTTCAGTGAGGCGCCGACATTGTCCGCGACGATGTCGCGGGTCTCCCGGGACTGTCCGGTCTCCTTGTCGACGTACGTGCCGAACCGGAGGTCGCCGGCGACGATCACGCTGTCGCCCTTGCGGAGCGAGTCGGCGACGTGCCGGGACTGCTGGTTGAACACGACGACGCGGTGGAACACGGTGCCGACGTCTTCCCACCGGTTGGTGGTCTCGTTCAGGCGGCGGTCGTTGACGGCGACGGTGAACCGGGCGTACTCGTTGCCCGATTCGGCGTTGCCGTGTTCGGGGTCACTGGTGAGGTTGCCCTCGATGGTGACGGGGATCCTGGTGGTCATCCTTCTTCCTTCCTGTCAGGAGGCCCCGCAGTAGGGGCCTCGACGGCGTGGGCCTGGGTGGTCCACGCGTCCCATTCCTGCTCATCGGTGATCCCGTTCCATGAGCGGGGTTTGAGGGGGTCGTGTCCGCGGGCGCAGCCGCCGGAGTACGCCTTCGCCATCCGGGGCAGGGCGAGGCTAAGGCGTTCGTGCCAGCCGATGGGGCCGAAGCCGGCGTCGGTGGAATCGAACGCGACTGTGTGCGCGGTGTGCAGGGCGGAGAGTTCTTCGACGAGCTGCCCGTGCTTGTACCAGCAGGCCGGCACGACGGATTCGGAGATCCGGTAGCGGACGGTGAACCATTCCACCCAGTCCCGCAGCGCCGCCCAGGCGGCGGGCGCCTCGTGGTCGGGGAGGGTGCGCCAGCTGATGATGTGCGCGCCGAGCGGCTCGGACGACCCATACCGGTTGTTCGGGTCGTACCCGGAGACGTCGTTGGCGATGGCGTCGTCGTAGTCCGGCGGCGGAGGCAGGTCGGTCACGCGGGGCTCCCATGGTCGGACTGCAGTTTCTGCCGGAGCCGGGCGAGCGCGAGATGGGAGGCAGCACGGCGGGTGCGGTTACGGGAGAGGACGGCGTCGCGGTCGATGAGCCGGTGCAGCAGGTCGTGGCAGTAAGGGTGCATCGCGACCAGGTCCTCATCGGGCTCGAGCGCCCGGAACTGGCCGTCGTTCATCTTCACCCCGCGGTAGTCGAGGTGGTGCAGCTCCAACTGGGATCGGGTGGCGGCCCTGCCGCACCCGGCGCAGGTGAGGGGTTGGCCGGTGGTGGCGTGGTGGCTGAACCAGCGGTCGCGGCGCGCGAACCACGCCTTTGAGCGGAGGAACTCGTTGCGATACAGGTTGAACAGCGTGGGACGGCGACGGTTGCTCACTCCTGGCTCACCCCCTCCACCGGCTCGGAACTCTCGGACTCCGGAACTTCGGTGGCCCGGGACTCCGGAACTGCGGACGTTCGGGAGTTCGGGACACGGGCATGCGTGTCGAACACCGTGCGCTGCTCCTGCTCGGTCGCCTGCTTGCCGGATTGGATGGTGCGGGCATCTCGGCGCTCGTCCCAGCCGGCCAGGTCGAGCAATACGCTGCGGCGGTTGCGGTAGGCGAGCAGCCCGACGCTCGGTGGCAGCCGGCGGATCTCGTCGACAGACATCAGGGGTCGGCGTTCGTGGTGCTCGCTGGTGGAGTGCCCCGCCTCGCGGGTGGACCAGGAATGCTGCTCGCGGCGGGTGTCGCGGGTGCCGAGGAGGGATTCGATATCGCGGAGATGGTCGACGTGGCTGGCGCCGCCGAGGAGCACCTTGGCGGTGGCGGCGGCCCAGATGGTGTCAGCTTCGGCGCGGGACCAGGACGTCTCGGCCTGGGAGAGGGCCTGTAGGACGATGAAGGTGCAGATCCCGCGGCCGCCACCGTCGGCCATGATCCGCGGCAGGTTCCCCCACCGGAACATGTTCGCGATCTCGTCCAGGATCAGCCCGAGCGGGTGAGGGAGCCGTGAACCCGGGGATGCGAGTGCGGCGGTGCGGGCCACCTCGACGATGTCGTCGAGCACCGCACCCAGCCAGCCGCCCATCGCTGACGCCCCGGACGAGGACCCGATGAGGTAGAGCGTGTTCGCGGTGCCGAGGAACTCGCGCGGGTCGAACACTGTATCGCCGGCGCGGGGGAGGAGGGCGTCGCGGATCTGCGGAACCGCCAAGGGTGCGACGGCGCCTTGGACGCCGAACCAGATGGAGGAGACCAGCTTCTCGTCCGCCGAGATGGTGGCGTCCAGGCTGTCACCCCACCCGGGGGTGCCGTCCGTCTTCAGGATGTCGACCGCCGCACGGGTCTGCGCGGGACTCGTGCCCCAGTCATACAGCTCGGAGATCGTCTTGCCGCCGACGGCTGCGGCGTGCAGCAGCCGGCCCAGGACCACGCCGGATGCCTGCGCCCATTCCTCGTTGGTCCGGGAGGCGCCCAGCGCGGTGCCGGTGATGATCGCGGCGCCGCGTTGCATCGCCACGAGCGGGTCTTCACAGCCGGCGAGCGGGGAGATGCGGAGCGGGTGGCGGATGCCGGAGAGCCCTTGAGGGTCGAACACGTGCACCGTGCCGCGGGTCTGCCGCATCCGCATCGTCGCAGTGAGGTTGTCGTTCGTGGTCGACGTGGTGATCAGTGGCCCGGACCAGTCCAGGATCGCCGAGATCAGCACCCGGTACCCCTTACCCGAGCGGGGCGGTCCTTCGAGCGCGACGGAGTCTTCGATCGACACGTACACGTTCTGCCCGCGGGACCGCCCCACCCGCCACCCCACATCCGTGGCGGTGGGCTTCGGGATGTCGGGGCGGAGCTGGGTGGCGCGGCGCAGCACGGCCTTGGCGGAGAGGTGGTCGCGAATCTCCGAGCCGGTGGCGAAGCCGGGGCGGGTGCGCAGGTCGGTGATGAACGCCCGGTCCGACTCCCGGTAGCGGCGCACCGCGGTCCACACCCACCACGCCAACCCCCCCACCACGAGAACCGCGACCACGTCAGCGACCCGGATGAGAGCGACGGGCAGCTCACATCCGTCAGGCGCGGTGTAGGCGGTGGTGCCACCGGTGAGGGCGACGACGAGTCCGGCGAACAGGTGGGCGGGGGTGGGGCGGCTGCCGCAGGTCACGGCGGTGAGCGCTTCGGTGAGGAACCCGAACGCGAGGGCGAGCACTACGCCGGCGGCGATGATCACCGCGGCTGCTTTCCCGAGGATTCCCTGGTTCATCGGTCTGCCCGGTTCAGAGGGCCTCGGCGGCGGAGGCGGCGACGGCCAGCCACGCGTCGCGGGTGCGGGGCCGCAGGTTGTCGAACCGCAGCGGCCCCGCCTTCAACGCGGGGTCGAACGGGATGGTGTGGACGGAGCGGACGTGCCCGGTGAACCCGTCCGCGATCCGTCGGGCCTCGACCGTGCCGGTGGGTTCGGCCTGGGTGACGATGACTACGGCGTGGGCGGCCAGGGCCGCGGAGCGTTCGTCGCGGCCGCGGAGCGCGTCGAGGAGGAGCGCGGCGGATTCGGCGGATTCGGCGTTGGCGAGGGTGGGCAGGACGAGCTGGTAGGAGGAGTCGATCATCCGTAGCCACCGTTCGGCGGATTCGTCGTTGCCGGAATCGAAGATCACCAGCCGGTAGAACCGGGCCGCGACCTGCATCAGCAGATCGAAATCCGCGGCGCCGATGCGTTGGTCGGTGGCGAGCAGTTCCGGGTTGGAACGGAGAACGTCGTACCGGTCGGCGGGTTGGTGGTGCACAAACCGGGCGATCTCCGACACCCCCGCCTCGGGAGCTAGCAGGTACTGCGCGACGGGGAGGAGGTCGCGGAGGGTGGTGTCGTAGCTGCCTTGTTCGGTGCGCCAGCCGAGCGTGCCGCGGGTGTCGTTGTTGTCCCACGCGAGCACGTTCCCGCCGCCCTCCCGGGCGTACACGGCGGCGAGCATCGCGGTGGTCATCGTCTTGCCGACCCCGCCCTTGCCGTTCACGACGGCTATGGTGCGGCATCCCGCCCACTGTCTCGACACCACGGCCCGGTCGGCGGCGCGCCGTTGCTCCGTGGCGGATGGCTTCACGGTGAACCCGAGGTCCTTCAGGAACCCGCGCCACCCGGTGTGCGTGGTGGTGTCGGTGGTGGGGGTGAGGAAGGTGGGGCGGGCGGGAGACTCCGCAGCCGGGTTGATGCTTGCGCGACGGTCGCCCGGCTGCGGAGTCGGTACCCTCACCTCCTCTCCACGAAGTGAATCTGCGATGTCGTCGAGGCCGAGCTCCGGATCGTCCACCTCGTCCTTGCCCAATGCCGTCTCCTCGACGTCGTCGATATCGGACTCCCGGGTGAGAGGAGTGGTGGCGCCGGAGGGGTCGATGAGGAGGTGGTGTTCGCCCCGGTCGCCAGAGGTGACCAGCTCGATCGGGATGCCGGTGCGGCGGGCCTCATCGGTGGCACGCCGGACGACCGCGTGACGGATGTCCTCGTCCCCGCTGGGGGTGACGGATTCGGCATGGCCGTCGAGGGTGACGAAGGTGGCGTGCGGGCCGGTGACGGTCGCATACGTGCGCGGATGGTGCGTGGCGATGCTCATCTTCACAGCTCCTCGGTCAGGTCATGAACGCCCGGCCGCTGCAGCCAGCCGTCAACGCTCTGGTCATCACGCTCGGTGGCGGGTTGGGGCCAGAGGGCGTCGAGTTCGTCGGGGGCGATGACGCGCAGGGTGGCGTCGTCGAGGTCGGCCGGGTTCACGGCGTCGTCGGTGGCGAATAGCTCGTACTCCCACGGCGTCGAGGTGGCGAAGCAGTCCACGAGATACGAGTACTGGCCGACATAGGCGAGGAACTCGCCCTTGCGCAGCTGCCGTGCCATCTCCACGTGCGGGGCGGGGAGGTTCAGACGAGTGCGCAGCGCGGCTTGTTCTTGGTGGTTGACCCGGAAGATGAACTTGTTCTCGATGTCCCCGACGATCGAGTACGCGAGGGACCGTTCCAGGGAGCCGTCGTCGCCGACCGCGTCGAGGTCGCCCATCTTGTGCAGGACGACGATGTTGCTGATCCCGTAGTGCCGCGACAGTTTCAGCCACTGCTGGAACATCTGCAGCGACGCCAGCGAGGTCATGTCCCGCCACCCCTCCTCCCGCACCACATACCGCGTCCGCCGCGCCGCCCGATCACTGATCACCGCCTGGATCCACGCCGTCGAACACACCTGGCTCAGTTGTGCGGCGAGGTCGCCGCGGGCAAACAGCTCGGAGGTGTCGGTGACGACGATCGGGGCGTCCTGGTCGAACTCCACCGTGGACTCGTCTTCGAACAAACCGGAGAGGTCGCCTTCCACGAAGCGACGCAGCACGAACCGCGGCTGAATAGCACCCTCCGCGGCACGGAACGCGGCATCCGTCTCCCCTGCCAGCTGACCGAGCTCCTCATACACGCCGCGAAGGGTCGGGTGGTCGCCGGTGGCGGCAATGCACGAGTCGAGAGCGTCGAGGATAGCGGCATGCTCGACTGCGGTGAGCCGGTTGCCGAGTGTCATCTCGATGAGGGCGATGAGGGTGCCGATGCGGCGCTGCTTCACCATCTGCTCGTGCTGCTCATCCGACGTCCCGGTGCGACGCGGGCCACGATCCAGCGGGTTGAGCCGGGTGCCGGTGCCCCCGCCGAGCCGGATCACCCGCCCGCCGGGGATCGCCTCCGCGACGGTCACCCATTCGCCCTTCGGGTCGGACGGCACCACGACCTGGTGCCCGAACGCGATCGACCGGGTAACGAGGGTCTTCACCGTGGCGGACTTCCCGCCCCGGTAGGCGCCGAGAACCAGGATGTTCGTGGAGAAGGTGCCGCGTTCGGTGGAGTCGACGTACGCCTCCCACGGCGAGAAATGCCAGAGCGCGTCGGCGTTCAGGTCGACACCGAGGATGGGGCCGCGGTGTCCGAGGCCGCTGTCGGCGACGAACGGGTAGATCCCGGCGATGTGCTGCGAGGTCGCCTGATGCGCCGGGATCCACGCCTTCGCGAGACTCCAGTACCCGCCCTGCGTGATCCCCGGCCCGAACGGCCCCGGCACCGCCGGCTCCGGCAATGACCGATCCCGCCGGGACGACCCCGCCACCGTCACGTCGGTGTGGGCTTGGGCGATCTGCTTCTGCAGGTCGCGCTTCTGTTTCCGGGTGAGGCCGGCGGGTGTGAAGGTGGCGGCGTGGCGGGTCATTACTTCATCCCCAACCCGACCGGGATCGCGTTCACCATCAACGCTTCCGCCTGCTGGCAGTACAAGATCTGCGCCTCCATGCCCGCCCGCGAGAGCGCGTTGCGCATCCCGGCGATGGCCTGGTCGAGGCGTTCCTCGTCGGGAGCGGTGACGGTGAGGTAGGCGCCGTACTGGAACTCGCCGTGCCCGTTGGCGATCTCCTGCTCCTGCTGCTCTAGTGCCCTCCAGTCCGCGGCATCCGCCGCCGACCCGTCCGCGCCCCGCTTCGCGCGCAGCTTCTCGTTCCCGCGCCACACTTTCTTCTCGTCCCTGATGCGCTTCAGCGCCTTCGACACCGGGACCGGGGTGAGCACGATGGAGAAGATGTGGGTGATCGCCTCGCCGGTGTTCGGGTGCCGGGCGAACACGACGGGGGAGAGGAACCCGACCGGGGAGTCGGAGCGGGGCCATTCGTGCACCCACATCGTGGTGTGCACCCCGGAGTCGGTGACCACGATCCCGTTGCGGCCTTTCGGCTCGTCCAGGAACATGGGTCCGATCGCCACCGGATCCACCCCCGCCACGACGTCGGGACGGTTTTGCACGATCGCCGCGAACTCTGGATCGAACGCCAGCCTCCCCAACGCGGCCACATCTCTGGGGGACAGCCAGTGGCGCACCTTGATCTTCGCGGCGGTCAGGGCGTCGGCGAGGTTGCCGGCCTCGATCTGCGCCAACGCGACGATCGCGTCCTTGCCGCCGCCGAGCGACTTCAGCTGGGAGCCGAGGGTGACCAGGTCGAGGGTAAGGATGAGGTAGTTGCGGTGGGCGACTTCGAACCGTTCCGACTGGTCCATCACGTCCTGATAGTTCTGTGCGACGGGGGAGTCGGGATTGAGGTCGCGGAGTCGACGGACGGTGTCGTAGTGGTCGCGGGCGGCGCGGATCGTGGTCGGCAGGGTGCGTTCCTGCAACGTCACCCGCTTCACCCCGGGACGTTGCGTGAACGGCCCCAGCACCCGGTCGAACTGCTCCGCCAGGTCGTACCGCTCCGGGAGGTCGTGCATCAGGAACCCCTGCACCTCGAGTTCCGCGATCACCGACACCGTCCGGTCGTGCGGGTTGAAGACGGCGGCGGTTCCGACGGCATCCCAGAGCTGGAGGGAGGCGCGGGTGCCCGGCAGGTTCAGGGTGCCAACTAATTGCGGGCGTTCCGGCCGGTAGGTGTGCGTGGTTGCGCTGGCTACGTGGCGGACCTGCTTCATCAACCACAATCCCGCCATTCGCGGCGTGGACACCCCGTGGATGCTGGTGAGCGCGGTCACCCCGAACCCGAGGTAGATCGGTGCACTGTAGAGGAGGCCGAGCGGCCCGAACCGGTTCACGAAGATCAGCAGGGCCAGGGCGGCGGCGGTGAGGAAGGTGAGTTGCCACGGGTCCATGCCCATGACGACGCCCTGCCGGGATCGTCGCGGCAACCGCACCGGACGCACATACTCGGGCGTAGAAGTCATGACGAACTCCCCTCAGGTCGAGGCGGTTGCGGTGCCGGTGAAGCCGACCGACGTGATGAAGACGCTCCACCGGTCGGCGGGGTCGTCGTGGGGGCGCCGCTGTATGTCGACGTGCTGCGGCCCTGCGCGGGAGCTGCGGCGCCCCGCGGTGCGGTCGTCTGCCCCGATCGTCCGGTCGCGGGACTCGAGGATGGTCCCGTTGAAGCGGGGCCGGAGCCGGAGGGCCGGATGCCGGAGGGGAGGCCGCCGAGGCGGGTGGGGAGGCCGGCGACGCCGCGAGCGCCGTTCGCGGCCATCCGGCCGCCGTGGGAGCCGAGCCGGGAGCCGATGGAGTCGGCGGCGACGGCGCCGGTGAAGCTGAACAGCCCGAAGATCGCGAACGGTGCGAACGCGACTAGCACCAGCCCGATCAGCAGCGGCCAGGACTGCGGGTTCCAGATCGTCTTGACCGAAGCGAGCCCGTAGACGATGAGCGTGACGAACCCGATCGTGAGCGGCGCGGTCAGCAGCAATACCATCACGGCAGACACGTACCCGACCACCCAGTGCGGGCCGATGCGCTTCACCGGGAACAGCATCCACGCCACCGGACCGACCATGATCAACGCGGCCAACGCGATGTTGCGGAACGCGAACACCAGCATCAGCAGAAACATGCCCAGCATGAGCAGCCCGTGGATGAGGAAGGCGAAGAAGTAGTTCGCCTGCCCGCCGGCCCACATCACCGACTGCAAAGTGGAATACAAAGACGCAGGGCCATCGACGTTGAGGATGTACCAGGTCATGTCGTCGACCGCGTTGAGCAGGTGTCCGGTCAGCCACAGGGTGAGCGGCACGGCGAGGACCGCAATGAACGAGCGCACCAGCGCGCCGACCAGTTCGTCCCGATCGCCGGAAACGACGGCCGCGGCGACAGCCCACACCATCGCCCCGAACATGATGATCAGGACCGCCCACTGCCAGAACGACCACTGATCCACCGCCGCCATCCACAGCAACGTCGACGTGTCGAACCGCATGTTGTCCGCGACCAGGAACATCACACCGGTCGCGGCCAACGCCATCCCGCGGCCCGCGTTCTCGAACGTGAGGCACACCGCATCCCCGAGACTGCAGCCGTACTTCACAACGAGCGGGGTGCCCCCGTCCGCCTGGATCGCTTGCACGTGACCTTCGTAGGTCGTGCACACAGTTCCGCGCTCCCCGCGCAGGGAGACGCCCATGAAGCACTGCTGAGGCGAGATCTCCTGGGTGTTCGTCGGTGTGCATACCACCTGCCCGCTCGCGCTTTGACACTCAACCTCGAAGGCGGGTTCGGACCACGGTTCCCCGGTCACCGCGTCCATGGGCACAGGCGCGGCCGCGTCGAAGATGGTCGCCTGCGCGGAGCCTCCGGTGCCGAGTACGAGGGCGATGCCGACCGCGAGGCCGAGCCGGGCCGCCCGCTGGAGGTTCATCAGAATCCGAAGTCGAAGTTCACGAACCAGGCGAACAGGCCGGACGCGGCGCCGAGCACTGCGGCGGCGATGAAGATCCACAGGATGTTCTCGCCCGCCCAGGTCCGCACTCGATCAGACGCCAGGCCGCGAAACGCGAGCGCCGCGCCGGCGATGATCAGCATGATCAGCACCACGAGCATCGCGCCGGCCAGGATGTATGACGCGATTACCTGGAAGCCCTGGAAGAACGGGGCGGAGAAGTCCGGTTGGATGTCGGGAACGTCGACATCCGCCGGAACGATGAGGGTTCGCATGGGCTGCTCCTTGCTGGTTGCTACTTCAGTTGCAGGCCGACGCCGGCCATGAACGGCTCCGGATCTACCGGAGTTCCGGACTTCTGAACTTCGAAATGCAGATGGCACCCGAACGACTTGCCGGTGTTGCCCTCCGCCCCCAGCGGCGTACCCACGGCGACCTCCTCGCCGACCGACACCCGTAGTGATCCCCATTGCATGTGCCCGTAGAGCGTGACGAGCTCACCACCGTGATCGATGCGGACCGCGTTCCCGTATCCCTGCCACGCTCCGGCGGTGATAACTCGGCCTGGACCGGCGGCGTAGATGGTGGCGCCGCAGCCTTGAGCCATGTCGTATCCCTGGTGGTTCGTGGAGCAGTAGCCGCAACCCTGGACCGGGTTGTATCCGAACCCACGCCCCTTCGAATACCCGCCTGCCAAGGGGAGTCCCCACTCGCCGCTTGCCGCGGGTGCGGCTTCGCCCTTCGTGGGAACGCTGGCGGTGACACTGCCGGCGAGGGCGAAGGGGATCGCAACCAATGGGGTCAGCAGCAGGGCGCCTACGAGGGCGAGGATGAGGAGCGCCCCCGTCAGGATCTTCCCGCCAGTCCTCGAGTTGAGGGCTGCGGCGGCGATCACCGGGGCTCCCATGTCAGGGCTCCAACGGCTCCGTGAAGTAGCGGACCACCTTGCAATCGCCCGCCCGCTGCGCGGAATCCGGTGTCGGCACCGAACCGGGACCGCACAGCACCTGCACGCTCGCCCGCACCTGCTCCTCGTACGCCGTCTGCCCGCCGCTCCCATCGGACCGGGTGAACGTCACGGCCACGTCCGACGTCCCGATCGACATGTCGCCCGACGCGTCATCCGTCACCTGCACATAGACCACGTCACCCGTCGCTGCTGCGACCACGCGACCGTCCTCGTTCGCAAGCGAGTCCCACTCCTCCTGAGGAAGAACAACAGCCTGTCGAAGGAGACCCTGTGAGTCAGTCATCGCTGCCCGCTGGTCGGCCTCCGAGGTGTAGCGGGTGTCGGGGGTGAACCACGTGTCGAGATAGTCCAGCCACTCCTCACGCGTGCTCTTCTCCGTGTCGAAGGTCGCAGCTGCTTCGAGTGCGGCGCGGATGTACAAGTCTCGGTCCGCGGTGATCGGCTCTGCGAGCCACCCTTGATCGGCGACCGACGCATCAACAACCTCGCCCATCGTTGGCTCCGCGGTCGACGTGGGATCAGCCGGCGGGGGAGAGTCGCTTCCGTTCGGATCAGGCGCGGGTTGAGCGAGCAAAGAGCTCACCACGATCGCCACGATCCCGGCGATGAGAATAAGGCCGCCGACGATAGCCCACACGAGTCCACGTCGCCCAGAGGTCTGGTTCGTCGTCACCGGTCAGCCCTCCTGATCATTCAGGACGGCAACCGTGCGCGGACGGGACGCGCTGGGGGACGGTCGCCGTGACGGCAGTCTACGCACGAGTCCGTCGAGCACGACCTCCAGAATCAGAAGATTGTGGAGAACTCCTGCTACCCATCCAACTGGGGAGGAACCGCTACAACCGACCGTGGGCAGGCCGAACTTTAGAGCATCGACCAGGCTTATGTCTGTCCGCCTTTCGGGGGACACGCCGCGTCGTCCGGGGCGAGAACCGGGCCAACTGAAGGTGCTGCTTCCAAGCATAGCCCATACGGTATAGCAAGATAGTCTCAAAGTACACAGCTAAACGGGATAGTCGTCTGGACCCGGCCCCAGCCCATGCGAGACAATGGCGTCATGCCCCGACTTGCGCAACCGGCCGGCTCCGAAGACGCCGAAGAACCCGTGGCGCTACTCGGCAACCTCGTGAAAGCAGCGATCCTGCGCTACGTGCGCGCGAACCCGGACACCACGATGAAACCCATCTGTGATGCCCTCGCGCTCGGCGCTACCACCATCCACCCCCGACTGGTCGAACTCGAGACCGCAGGATTGGTTATCGCCGACCCTCCGATGACCGATGGACAGCCCCGCGGTGGGATCTGGGTGAGATACCGCGTCAACAACGAAGCTGTCACCGACTTGTACCTACGGCTAGGGGTCGCGATCGGCGAGTTCTGAATTGACTCATGAGGCCGGGGGTCAAGACACGTATTCGATACGCGAGGATCTGGCAGGCCAGGGGTTGATTCATCCGAGGGATAGGGCTCGATGCGTCCAGCCACTCGGAGATGATTCGCTCGCTACGCCGCCGTACGAGGGGTCGCAGGCGAGTGTGCTCGCAGTCTGAACCGTGTCCTGGGGGCGCGAGCGGCAACGTTTCCGCTCGTGGTCACGGATGCGTCCCCCGTCGAGCTCCGAGATAGAAGCCGATGCGTCGAAAGAATCTGCGCTGCCGTCGGCTAGCGGGACCGATGTCCTGATAGGTAAGCGGACGCTTGAGCCTCCGTAGCCACGGGTGCCTCTGCCTCGCCGAGCTTGTCCATCTCGAACTCGGTGAGTCGTGGCCGGCGGAATCCCAGCCATCCGATCAGGGTGCCGCCCGCCACCAGAACGGTCAGCGTTGCATACATCACCTGCGGGCCCGCGCTGAGTAGGAGCGGCGTGACGAACGCTACGAGCGCCGAGACGACTCGAGCCACGGCGATGATCGCTCCCTGCGCCGTCGCGCGCGCCATCGTGGGGAACGACTCCTGCGTCCACACCTTCATGATGCCCTCGAAAGCGAGTGAGGTGCCGATGCCGGAGAGGACGCCCATCGCGATGATCGTGACGGCGGAGAATCCGAACACGGTGGGCACGGCGTACGCAGCGACGAAGCAGAGCGCTCCGATGGCGTAGAACAGCATGCGGAACCGTGTGTCCACAACCCTCATGAAGAGGAGGCCGGCGAGCACCGCCACGGGCAGCGTCACGAGTCCGATCTGGGCTGCTATCGCCACCGATAGACCGGCGTGGTTCACGGCGATGAACGTGTTGAACTGGCCGTTGGTGTTCGCTGCGACGTTGGTCAGCGTGTAGAACAGCAGCAACGCGATCAGAGGCCCGCGGTATCCGCGGGCAACGAGCGCCCGGAACCCAATCTTCGCCTCTGCGCCGACGCCGGTTCGTGCCGCCTTCGCGTTGACCCACGAACGCGACTCGGGCACGAAGAGCCTGGCGACAAGGACGAGTGCGGCGACGACGCCGACGTGCGCGAAGAGGATCTGCCCCCCGATGTGGCCTGAGTCTCCGACGAGCGCCGCGATGATCATGACCGCGACGATGCCGACCACCCAGAGCACCGAAGACATTCCGATCAGTGCGCCGCGGTTCTTATCTGTCGCAGCTTCCGAGATGGTCGCGAGGGAGACGGGCAGGTCGGAGCCTGTGGCTACGCCGATGACGACGACACCTACGAGCAGCACGGGGAAGGTCGTGCCGAACGTCAAGAGAGCACTGCCGAGCATGACGATGGCCATGGTCGCGATGAAGACGCTTCGACGTCCGAAACGGTCTCCGAGTCGCCCGCCGACGAGGGACCCGGCTGCTACGCCGAGGGTCACGGTACCTGACAGGACGCCGATTTCGGCGGCGCTGATGTCCAGCGACTGCTGGTAGATCACAAGTGCGGTTCCGATGGTGACGAGGGCGGCCGCGTCGATGTAGGACGCCATCCCGCCGATAATGCCGATGGTCCAAGAGCGTCGCGCTGACGGGGCCTGAACGGGGTGAGTCATCCTTGTTCTCCGAAGTTCCGGGCGCCACGACGGTGCGGCGCCGCTGCGTTTGCAGCGTCGCGCGCTTATCGATGCACGCTCCCTCTATCGTAGACCGATCTACGGATTCGTCGATTAACGATCGGTTCTATCCCGACGGTCATCCGCCGTGCAGAGACGTTCCCTCCCAGGTCTTGACAGCGCCTCCCCGCGCTGAGAATGTGGACCGGTCTACATTGCGTAGATCGGTCCACGCGACCAACCTTCGAGGGAGAGGGCCAGGATGAAGATGTCCCACCGCGATCCGCGACGATCGTCGTCACGAATTCGCCGCACAGCCATCGCAGCGATTGCAGCAGCCTTGCTAGGAGGCGGTTGTGTGACGGCGCTCAGCGCGCCAGCGGCCGCGGCCGACTGCTCAAGCGTGCCTTGGATGGACACATCCAAGTCGGCGGACGAGCGAGCACACGCGCTGCTGGAAGCCTCCACGCAACACCAGAAGTACCGGTGGCTCGTCGAGCAGCCCGCGAACACGCCGCAGCAGACAACATGGACCGGCGGGGTCGTGTATCCGGCGCAGGTCGCGTGTACTCCGACGGTCATCTACACCGACGGCGCAGATGCGGTGCGGCGCACCGCTGGCACGACTTCCTTCCCCGCGCCGATTGCGATGGCGGCCACCTTCGATCCGGATTTGGTCGAGGAGAAGAGCGTCGCCCAAGCAGTGGAGACCTTCGAAACACGAAAGAACGTCATCCTCGGACCCGGGCTTGCAAGTGGCCGGACTCCGCTATCGGGCCGGAACTCGGAGTACTTCGGTGAAGACCCGCTGCTGTCGGGAGTGCTGGGCGCGGCTGTGACAAGGGGCTTCGAGGACAACGACGAGGACATCGCGGTGCTCGCGAACCTCAAGCACTACGTCGCGAACGAGCAGGAGCTTGATCGCCAGACCAGCTCCTCGAACATCGACGAGCGGACCTTCCGTCAGGTTTACGCGCTGCCTTATGAGATCGCATCGAAGGATGGCGGCGCTGAAAGCGTCATGTGCTCGTACAACCAGATCAACGGTGCCTACGCCTGCGAGAACCCGTACGTGCTCAACGACGTGCTCAAGGACGATATTGGGTTCGACGGTTACGTCATGAGCGACTTCGGATCCGTCCACTCGACGTCAGCGTCGCTCAACGGCGGGATGGATCAGGAACTCAACCGCCCTGTCTGGTACGCGCCGGCCAGACTGGATGCCGCGCTCGCCGCGGGCGAGATCACTCAGGAGCGCATCGAGGAGGCGGCGTTCCGTGTCGTTCGCTCCTACATGCGGGGCGGGCTGTTCGACACCCCGCTTCCTGCAACGTCCAACCCGGATTCGTCGACGGCGGAGCACAAAGCTGTCGCGCGGGAGCTGGCGGAGGAAGGCACGGTGCTGTTGAAGAACGACGGCGCATTGCCTCTCGCGGGGGGTTCGCAGAAGATCGCGTTGTTCGGTCCCACCGCGTCTGCGACGGCGACGAACGGGATCAGCGCGACCTCAGTGTGCAGCATGTACAACCGGAACAACAACACATCGATCTGTGAGGATCTGGTGGCACCGGATGTTGCCATCACCCAGCGTGCTGGCGCCGGGTCGACGGTGACGTTCAATGCGGGTGCGGATGTCGCGGCGGCGGCTGCGGCTGCGGCGCAGTCGGATGTGGCGGTCGTGTTCGGGTACAAACGGATGGGTGAGTTCTCTGACCCCGGGAACCTGCATCTGGACGGCAACGGTGACGCGCTGATCGCGGCAGTCGCAGCAGCGAACCCGAACACCATCGTGATCCTGCAGGCGGGCAGCGCGGTGGAGATGCCGTGGATCGACGACGTGAAGGCGGTTCTTCACGCCTGGTACCCGGGCGAGCAGATGGGACCGGCACTCGCGTCACTGCTGTGGGGCGACGTGAACCCTTCCGGCAAGCTTCCGATGACGATGCCGAAGACGCTCGCGGACACCCCGACCGGGTCGGACCCGGAACGGTACCCGGGAATCTTCTCGAACGGATCCACCACTCGCCCGGCCGGCTCGACGGAAACCCGCCAGGTGAACTACACCGAGGGCCTCGAGGTGGGATACAAGTGGTACGACGAGCAGGGCATCGAGCCGTTGTTCGAGTTCGGCCACGGCCTGTCGTACACCACGTTCGATTACAGCGACCTCGAGGTCGAGCACTCGGATGACCCGGTGTCGGGTGAGGTGCGCACCACCGTCTCGTTCACCGTGACGAACACCGGCTCGCGCGCCGGTGCCGAGGTCCCGCAGGTCTACCTGACGCTGCCGGAGGCAGCCGAAGAGCCGGGCAAGCGCCTGGTCGGGTTCGAGCGAATGAACCTGGAGGCGGGGCAGAGCACACGTGTCGAGGTCGCGATCGACTCGACCGCGAGCAACCAGCCGTACTCGATCTGGGATGTCGACGCCGACAAGTGGTCGGTTCTGGACGGTGTGTACGGGATCGCGGTGGGGTCGTCCTCGCGGGACCTCCCGCTGTCGGAGACGGTGCTGGTCGACCGGATCGCGCCGGTGATCTCGTCGGTCACTCTCAACGGCAGCCAGAAGATCGTCGTGCAGGCCACGGACGAGCTCAGCGGCGTCGCCCTCATCGAGTACTCCACGCAGAAGAACAAGCAGGCTGCCTCGCCGTGGGCCCCGTATATCGGGCCCCTGCAGGTGGATGCGAAGAGCACCGTCTCGTTCCGCGTCACCGACAACAACGGCAACGTCAGCGAGGTTACTCAGGTCAACCGCAAGGACCTGAAGTAACCACCACAGCGGCCGGGTTGGGTCTGTTCGTCGGGGTGATGCCTCGTCAGCAGATCCAGCCCGGCACCCCAGAGTTCGACCTCGGACTCGCATGCAGTGACACCCCTCGAAGGAGAGAGAAATGCAGTCAACAACCCGAAGCTCGATGTCCCGGCGCCGATGGCGAATGATCGGAAGCGCGAGCGTGGTGGCGGCGATCGTGATCGCCGGAGCAGTTACGGTCGCGGCTCCCGCATCTGCTGCGGACTGCTCCAGCGTCCCGTGGATGGACACGTCGAAGTCGGCGGACGAGCGCGCGCACGCGCTGCTGGACGCGAGCAGCCAGTACCAGATGTACAGGTGGCTGAACGTCGCAGCGGTGGAGCGGTCGCAGCAGACCGTGTTCCCCAAGGCGACGTACCCCGCCCAGCTGGAGTGCACGCCGGTGATCTTCCACACCGATGGGGCAGACGGCGTGCGCCGCGAGCCCGGCACCACCGCGTTCCCGGCGCCGATCGCGTTGGCGGCGACGTTCGACACCGACCTGGTCTACGACAAGAGCGTCGCGCAGGCGGTCGAGACGTTCCAGACCGGCGCTAATGTCATCCTCGGCCCGGGCATCGCCAGCGGCCGCACACCACTCTCCGGCCGGAACTCGGAGTACTTCGGAGAGGACGCCCTGCTGTCAGGCCTCATGGGAGCGGCAGCGAGCCGTGGCTTCGAGGACAACGACGAGGACATCGCAGTGATCGCGAACGTCAAGCATTACGTCGCGAACGAGCAGGAGCTCGACCGGAACAACAGCTCGTCCAACATCGACGAGCGCACCTTCCGTGAGGTGTACACGCTGCCCTACGAGATCGCCCTCAAGGACAGCGGCGCTGAGAGCATCATGTGCTCGTACAACCAGATCAACAGCGTCTACGCCTGTGAGAACCCGGTCACCCTCGACCAGACCCTCCGCGAGTCCATCGGCTGGGACGGCTACGTGATGAGCGACTTCAATGCCGTTCATTCGACCGGCGCTGCCATCGCCGCTGGATTGGACCAGGAGCTCAACGACCCGACCTACTTCACACCGACGCTGATTGACGCGGCAATCGCTGCCGGCGAGATCACTCTGGACGACGTGGAGCAGGCGGCGTTCCGGGTGGTGCGGTCGTACATCAAGGAGGGACTGTTCGACAACCCGATGCCCACCACTCCGAACCCTGATTCGTCGACGGCTGAGCACAAGGCCGTTGCGCGTGAGGCGGCTGAGGAAGGCACCGTGCTGCTGAAGAACGACGGTGCGCTCCCGCTTGTCGATGGCGCCAAGAAGATCGCGCTGTTCGGGCCGACGGCGTCGGCGACGGTGACGAACGGCATCAGCGCGAACTCGGTCTGCAGCATGTACAACCGGTTCCCGGGGAACACGCTGCTGTGCGAGGACCTCGTGGCACCGGATGTCGCGATCACCGAGCGGGCGGGTGACGGCTCGACGGTGACGTTCGACGCGGGCGCGGACGTAACCGCTGCGGCCGCGGCCGCAGCGCAGTCGGATGTCGCGATCGTGTTCGGCTACAAGCGGATGGGCGAGTTCTCCGACCCGGCGAACCTGCACCTGGACGGCAACGGCGATGCGCTGATCGAGGCAGTGGCTGCGGCAAACCCCAACACGATCGTGATCCTTCAGGCCGGCAGCGCGGTGGAGATGCCGTGGATCGATGACGTGAAGGCTGTCCTTCACGCGTGGTATCCGGGTGAGCAGATGGGACCGGCTCTGGCCGCGTTGCTGTGGGGTGACGAGAACCCCTCAGGAAAGCTGCCGATGACGCTGCCCAAGGCGCTCGCGGACACGCCGACCGGATCGGACCCGGCGCGCTATCCGGGCATCTTCTCAGATGGATCAACGACGCGTCCCGCCGGCTCGACAGAGCCCCGCCAGGTCAACTTCACGGAAGGACTCGAGGTCGGTTACAAGTGGTACGACGAGCAGGGCATCGAGCCGCTGTTCGAGTTCGGCCACGGACTGTCGTACACGAGCTTCGAGTATTCGAAGCTGGACGTGAAGACGAAGGCGGATCAGAAGACCGGGACCGTGGTGACGAAGGTGTCGTTCCGCGTGACGAACACGGGTGCTCGCGCTGGCGCCGAGGTCCCGCAGGTGTACCTCACGCTGCCGGACGCCGCAGGCGAGCCGGGCAAGCGGCTCGTCGGGTTCGATCGGATCGACCTTGAGGCCGGCGAGAGCAAGAAGGTCGAGGTCACAGTCGACTCTGCAGCATCCAACCAGCCGTTCTCCATCTGGAATGCGGATGCGGATGGCTGGCGCATCGTCGACGGTTCGTACACCGTCTCGGTCGGCGCATCCTCGCGCGACCTTCCCCTCTCGACGAACATCGGCGTGGACGTCAACGCCCCGGTGGCGACGACGGCGCCGTCGATCACCGGTACCCCGGCCGTCGGCAAGAAGCTGACCGCGCAGCCCGGCGTGTGGGATGAGCAGGATCTGCGCTTCTCGTATCAGTGGCTGCGGGACGGCAAAGAGATCCGTGGCGCGAACCAGGCGGACTACCGGGTCACGGCAGCCGATCAGGGCAAGAGCCTGAGTGTGCGGGTCACTGCCAAGCCGCGCAACGGCGCGGCCGGCGTCGCGGACAGCGCCCCCGTCGTCGTCCGCAGCGCGGCAGTCGTCCTCGCGACGCCGAACCGCCTGGTGGGACCGGCCTCGACCACGTTCTCCATCAAGGTGCAGGTGAAGCCGCTCGCTGCGGGCATCGCGGCTGAGGGCACCGTGACGGTGAAGGTCGGGGGCAAGAGCTTCGATGCGACCCTCTCCGGCGGCAAAGCCGTCGTCGAGGTCGGTAAGTTCTCCCGCGGAACCTATCCCGTTACCGTGTCGTACTCCGGCAGCGACGTCGTCGAGGCGGCGAAGGGCGTGACCGCCTTCGTCGTGGCGCGATAGCGGCTCCAGCTGGGGCCGGCGGACGGCGGTACAACCGCTGCTCGTCGGCCCCACCGAATACTCTCGAATCATGACAAAAGCACTCGGACGTGCGGCGACGATCGAAGATGTCGCTCGAGCCGCCGGCGTTTCGCGCGCGGCGGTGTCGAAGGTGCTGCGCGATGCGTACGGTGTCAGCTCGGCGATGCGCGAGAAAGTGAACGCTGCCATCGAAGAGCTGGACTACCGTCCTCGGCTCGCGGCGCGTGCGATGCGCGGGCGTTCGTACACGATCGGGATCGAGATTCCGGATTTCGGGAACCAGTTCTTCACACGCGTGCTCGAGGGCGCGAGTTCTGCCTTGTCGGAAAGCAACTATCAGCTGATGATCGCCCCCGCGGAGCCGGGGGAGCGGGAGGGGTTCCTCGCGTTGGAGGCGCTCCTTGACCGGCAGGTCGACGCGATGATTGCCGTGTCGCCCCGCGTCGCAGAGTCGGAGCTGGAGCGAATCGCGGGCTCGACACCTGTCGTGATGTTCGGTCGGCATGACACGTCGGAGGCGTACGACACGGTGGCGGGCAACGACACGGCGGGCGCGATTGCGATCATGCAGCACCTTCTGGGACTCGGTCACCAGCGCATCGCGCATATGTCCCTGGAGGAGCCGGCGACCCTGCCCGGAACTCCGCACGGAATCCGCCTCAAGGTCTATCTGGAGCAGATGAAAGCGGCAGGACTCTCGCACGAGACCTCGATCACACGCTCGGGGGACGGCGACGCGTCGGCGGCTCTCGCCGCCGCGGAACTCCTCGCCGGAGCGGACCGGCCGACCGCGATCTTCGCGGCCCATGACACGTTGGCACTGGGTGCCCTTCGCGCCGCGATGGAGATGCGCATCGACGTGTCGGTTGCCGGCTACGACGGCATCCCGATCGCCAGTCATCCGCGCCTGGACCTGACAACCGCGAGCCAGCCCGGCTTCGAAATGGGCGAACGCGCCGCGCGGATGCTTCTTGAGCGTCTTGCGGGTCGTCGTGAAGCACTCCATGAGGTGTTCGAGCCGACGCTGGAGGTCCGCGGGTCGACGCGGCCTATCGTCTGAGCCCGAAGCCCGACGCATTCAGGTCCAGGACGGGCTTCACTGACCTCCGGTTCATCGCTGTCACGTCAAGCGGGCGCACCCTTATCCAAGCCTGCCGGCTTGGATAGGGGTGCACGTATCCGAGCGCTTGCGCTCTACCTGACTAGACCGTTAGCGGGATGGTGCCCTGCTGATCGTTGATGGTCGAAGCGGTCGGCGGTGCCGGGACCTCGACGGTGATCGGTCCATGGACCTTTTCGCCTGCGAGATCGGCGACCGCGCCGACCGGGACGGTGACCCTCACGATGTGCTGGTCTGCTTCAACCAGGATGAATCCGTGCGGAGTGGGAACGCTGGCCGCCGCCCACTCAAGGTCTCCCAGTTGGGGCTTCACGGTGAACTCGCGCCAGCCGTCGTCGAGCGGGCGCAGCCCCAACACCGCCTCGGGGAGCATCGCGGCCGGACCGGCGCTCCATGCATGGCACAGGCTCTTGCCGAACGGTCGACCGTACATCTCCGTGTCCGCCTCGCCGCTTTCGGGGAATTCCTCCCAGAACGTCCGGGCGCCTGCGTCGAGCATGCCGCCCCACGCTGCCGCAAGCCGAGAGACAGCGTCAGTTTCGTGTCCTGCGGCGATCAGCGCGCGCAGCACGAACGAGGTCATGAATGGCGTGCCGGTCCGTGGGGTTCGCAGCAGCACTTGGGCGGCGGTCTCGTGATGCAGGGGGTCGGTCAGGCCGCTGAGAATTCCGAGTGCGTGAGCGTGCGGCGCGTCCGTCACCGCTCCGTCGAGGTACTCGCGCCACGCGCCGGCCTCTTCGCTCCAGCCACGGCCGCGCAGCGAGGCTCGCAGTCGCTCGGACAGCGAACGCCAACGATCTGCTCCGGGATGTTGCGCCCGCTCGAGGAGCTCGGCGGCTGTCCGCAACGCCCAGTACCAGAGGATCTGCAGCGGGACGAGGATTCCCTCGGCTTGCACCTCGACACCCCAGTCCAGGAACACAGAGCCGTGAGACGCGTCCGCGAAGCCGTCCTCCTGTTGGACGGGGCGATAGAATCCGGCGTCATCGGCGTACACGGCCAGAGCGGTCAGGAAGCCGTCGAGGTGGGAAGCCTCGCGCCGAACGTGTTCGAGGTCACCGAAGTACCGCACGTAGTAGCCGGTGTTGATGACCCACCACAGCGAGTAGTCGGCGATCCCATTCACGTAGCCGTGAGTGGGGGAGCCCAGGGCGACGATGCTGTCGCGGGCAACCTCATCGTTGGCGAAGGCGTAGGCGTTGGCGAGAGTGCTCAGCGCATGATCGCCCGCCCAGGGCATCCTGTCGCGCTTGATTCCGTCGACCATGAGGCCGACCACGCATAGCCGCAGAGTGTATGCGCTGGTGCCCCAGATCCGATTGAGACGTTCATCGGAGCATACGAACGCTCCGCGCGTTCGCACCGGTGCCGTCACGGCGTCTACTTCGACGCTGATGCTGTCGGCGCTGCGTACGCCTACGAAGCGCACACCCAGCTGGTGCCGGGTGCTCCACTGTCGATCGCCCGCGGGCACGAGGTCATGCCGGGACTCGAGGACCTCGCTCGGCGCTTGCGCCTCGGCAACCGACTCGCCAGAGCTGATCTCGGGACGCTCTGCCGAGGAGATCCGGACGTGGCCGAGGACCGGAGCGTCGAGTGCGAAGACCTCGCCGGCGCGACGCGGCGTGAGCGCGGTCGTCGGCAGCTCATCTAGATGCGGCGGAGTTTCGCCGCCGGCTCGGGGAAGCACCGGCTCCCATGAGCTGGTGCGGTTCTTGCGCGCGCGCCAGTCCTGTCCTTCAGAGCCGGAAAGGCCGTGGACCGAGAGCGCGGCAGGCTGACCGACTGACGCACTCACCCGCAGAGTGAGGGTGCCGCCTGAGAGGTCGAGCACGGACGGCTCCGCCCCGGCGGGAAAGGACTGGATGAGGTTGTCATCGATCCAGACCTCGAGGGCCCCGTTGCAGCGCACCGTCACCTCGTGAGCACCGAGGAGGAGCGCTGTCTGGAACTCGACCGTCGACGCGGGCCGGCCGTAGTTGGCGGCGTAATGCACGAACCGGTTGGCCGCGAAGCCCCGGGCGACGAGGTGGTGAAGTTTGGCGAGCTCGAAGTCCGTGCGACGGTACAGCCACACCGCGCCGCCTACCGAGTGGTCAACGAGGTCGGGGAGCGGGTCCGGGCTGTAAGCCCGTGCAGCGTCTGCGATCGCGTCCAGGGTCAGTGGGCGCTCGGGCCGGATCGATTGCTGTCCGGTGATGACGTGCCTGGTGGACACCGCTGACGCTCCTCGCTGAGTGTGCTCCGCCGTATCCAAACCGATACCTGCGAGTTGAAACATTTCACTTGCAATCTAGTGTAGATCGGTATACAAAGGAAGTAGATCGGTCTACGAAGTCTGTAGCCGACACCCGAACGGTCTCCCGAACAAGCACCCAGGGAAGCCTTCACGTCGCAACCACAGCAACGACCAACAACGAAGTTGCGCCCTTACATGGAGGTAAGAATGCTCGTCAACCGAACCCGACGCGCTGCGGTCATCACCGCGACCGGCGTGTCTGTTCTCGCTCTCGCCCTCGCCGGCTGCTCCGGTGACGGCGGCGGATCCAGCGATGGCACCGTGACCCTGTCATACCTCGTCGACAACGGCGAGCAGACGGTCGCGTCGAACGAAGCGCTCGTCGCCGCGTTCGAGAAGGAGAACCCCGACATCAAGATCGAGTTGGACACCCGTCCGCCCGGTGCCGAGGGTGACAATCTCATCAAGACCAAGCTGTCCACGGGTGAGATGAACGACCTGTTCTTCTACAACAGCGGTTCGCTTCTGCAGGCCCTCAACCCCGACCAGACCCTCGTGAACCTCGCTGACGAAGACTGGGTCAGCAAGCTCGACGACAACTTCGCCCAGACGGTCTCAACGGACAACGGTCTGTACGGAGCGCCGGGCGGTCAGTCCATGGGCGGAGTGATCCTGTACAACAAGGACATCTACGCTGAGCTCGGGCTTGAGATCCCCAAGACGTGGGACGAGTTCCAGGCCAACAACCAGAAGATCAAGGACTCCGGCGTCGCGGCCCCCGTCATCCAGACCTATGGAGACACCTGGTCGTCGCAGCTCTTCGTCCTCGGCGACTTCTACAACGTCACCGCCGTCAATCCGGACTGGGCTGAGGAGTACACCAACAACGAGGCCAAGTATGCGGACGAGCCGGCTCTCGCTGGCTTCCAGCACCTGCAGGACGTTGCCGACGCCGGCTACCTCAACGAGGACTTCGCTTCTGCCACGTATGACGACGGCATCCGCATGATCTCCACCGGCGAGGGCGCACACTACCCGATGCTCACCTTCGCTGCATCGGCGATCGCGGCGAACTACCCGGACGCTGTCGACACCGTCGGAACGTTCCCCATCCCGAGCTCGCAGTCTGACGCCAACGGTCTGACGGTATGGATGCCCAGCGCCACTTACATCCCCAAGACGACCGAGGGCGACAAGCTCGAGGCCGCCAAGAAGTTCGTCGCCTTCATGACCACGACCGAGGCGTGCGACATCCTGAGCGAGCAGATCGCCCCCACCGGCCCGTTCGTGGTCGAGGGCTGCACGCTGCCGGACGACGTGCCCGCGCTGGTGTCGGACATGCAGCCGTACTTCGACTCCGGTGACACCGGCCTCGCGCTGGAGTTCCTCTCGCCGATCAAGGGACCGAACCTGGAGCAGCTGACCGTCGCCGTCGGGTCTGGCATCGACACCGCTGAGTCGGGCGCCCAGAAGTACGACGAGGACGTCAAGAAGCAGGCCCAGCAGCTCGGCCTCGAGGGCTGGTAAAAGAAACCCTGAGCAGGGGTGGGCGTGCCCGCCACGCCCACCCCTCCGCTCCCACGATCAATGGAGACGTCATGAGCACCGAGACAGCATTGCTCGTCACCGAGACGCCGAAAGGTCGCCGGCGACGCGCGCAACGTGACGACAACCGTCCCGCGGGGCGCAAGCACAGCACCTATCCGAAGTGGTTCTACCTGCCCGGTGGCGTCTTCTACGCGGTCCTGTTCCTGATCCCGACCATCGCTTCGTTCTACTTCTCGCTCACGCGCTGGACTCTGTTCGACGTCGAGTTCATCGGCTTCGACAACTTCATCGCCTTCTTCAATGAGCAGTCGCTCGTTCAGAGCTTCATCAACACTTTCATCTACGCCTTCCTCACCTCCGGCGCCAAGGTCGTCCTCGGCATGATGCTGGGTCTGCTGCTCGCCTCGCAGATCATCGGCCGTGGATTCCTGCGCTCCGTGGTCTTCTTCCCGGTGCTCGTGAGCACGATCGGCGTAGGCGTCACGTTCAAGGCCCTGCTGGACCCGTTCGACGGTGTCGTCAACCAGGCCCTCGCAGCCATCGGCATTGCCGGTCCCGGCTGGCTCACCGACCCGCAATGGGCACTGTTCTCCGTCGCGATGGTCGACATCTGGAAGGGCGTCGGCCTCGCCACCCTCATCTACATAGCGGGCATCGTCGCGATTCCGCAGGAATACACCGAGGCCGCCCGCGTCGACGGCGCCGGCGCGTGGCAGAACTTCTGGCACATCACGCTGCCGCTCCTGCGACCGGCAACCGCGACCGTCGTCCTTCTGTCGCTGATTGGCGGTCTGCGCTCGTTCGACCTGATCTGGACGATGACCAAGGGTGGTCCCGGATTCAGCAGCGACGTCATCGCGTCCATGATCTACAAGCAGTACCAGGCAGGATTCTTCGGTCTCTCCACCGCTGGAAACGTGATCCTGTTCGTCGTCGTCGCCGCCGTGGTCTTTCCCCTCTTCGCGTGGCTCAACCGAGGGGAGAAGGACCAGTGAGAAACACCGCCTGGCGTTGGGGTGGCGGGATCGTCTCGATCCTCGTTGCCATCGTCATCTTCATCATCCCGTTCGCATTCATCCTCTTCATCGCCGCGAAGGATCAGCAGGAGGCCTCGCTGCTTCAATTCACGTGGCCCACCGAGTGGCAGCTGTGGCAGAACATCGTCACAGTGTTCGAAGCCCGCGACTTCCTGCTGGTGCGCGCCTTCATCAACAGCACAGTCCTGACCGTCCTGTCGGTCGGCGTCGTGACCGTCTTCGCCGCCATGATCGGCTTCGTCCTGCAGCGCCGGCGCAGCCGTCTGAACCCCTGGATCAACGCACTCGTGCTGGCCGGACTCATCATCCCGCCGGCGGTCGTGCCGACGATCTGGGTCATGCAGGGTCTGGGGATCTTCAAAACCCTCGGTGGACTGATCGCCGTGCACATCGCCTACGGCCTGCCGTTCTGTGTCCTGCTGTTCCGGGCGTTCATGAACACCGTTCCGCGAGAGCTGGATGAGGCTGCGATCATCGACGGGGCCAGTCCGCTACGGCTATTCTTCAAGGTGATCCTGCCGTTGCTCAAGCCCGTTGTGGTGACCGTTGTGGTCGTGCAGTCCCTCGCAGTGTTCAACGACTTCACCTACGCGCTGTACTTCTTGCCCGGCGATGCGAACGCGACTGTCCAGCTGTCGCTGTTCAACTTCTCTGCGCAGAACCTCAGCCAGTGGAACCTGCTGTTCACGAACGTGCTGCTCATCACGATCCCGCCGCTGGTGATGTACATCATCTTCAACCGCCAGATCGTCACCGGCATGACCTCCGGCGCTGTGAAGGGCTGAAAGCCGCATGACCTCCGTCCCCGACACCATCCCGAAGCCCGAACTCAGCTACGACCAGAAGGTCGCCGTCGCGATGAACGACCTCCCCGCGGCGGGGCTGCCCGAGTTCATCTACACCGATGGGCCCAACGGCATCCGCGGAGCGGAAGGCGCAACCGCGTTCCCCTCAGGGCTTGCAGTGGCCGCCTCTTTCGATCGAGACCTGGCCGACCAGTTCGGTGAGGCGCTCGGTCGGGAGAGTCTGGCCGCAGGACGCAACGGCATCCTCGGCCCCGGGCTGGACATCGCACGGGTGCCCTGGGCCGGACGGGTCGCGGAAGCCCTTGGGGAGGACCCCACGCTGGTGGGGGAGATCGGTGCGGCCATCGTGCGCGGCATCCAGTCGCAAGGCGTGCTCGCGGTGCCGAAGCACTTCGTCGCGAACAACTTCGAGAACCTGCGCACCGGCAGCGGTAGCATGGCCCGGCGTACTCCAGCGATCGACGTGGAAATCTCGCCACGCGCACTGCGAGAGATCTACGCCGAGCCTTTCCGGCGCGCGCTGGTGAACGCCGGCGCGGGCGCGGTGCTCAGCTCGTACAACCGCATCGACGGTGAGTACGTGTCCGAGAGCGCCGAGGTGCTCGCCATACTTCGCGAATGGGGATGGCCCGGCTTCGTCACACCCGACTTCCTCTGGGCCGTGCGAGACGACCTGCGCGCACTCGAGGCTGGTCTGGACTTCCCGGCGCTCGGCGGAACCGCCAACCGCACCGAAGAGATGGTGCGCGCCCAGCCGGAGGCGCACCTGGACCGGATCGTCGCACACACCCGGTGGGCGGTGGAGTCCGTCCGGGTGCCGGTCGCGCCGCCCACCACCGAGCCACTCGACGATGCCCGCTCCCAGGACCTCGCTCAGCGCATCTTCGAACGCGGCAGCGTACTCCTCAAGAACGACGGGGTACTGCCGCTCGCGCAGGACCGGCTGAGTTCGGTCGCGCTCGTCGGCGTGCACGACCTCGAGCACCTGCTCGTCATGGGCGGTTCCGCAGCCGTCACGCTCAGCCCCGATCGCATCGAGACGCTCGCGGATCGGTTCCTCCATCACGGGGTTGCGACAACTGTCGTCGCCGGGTCGCTGGGCGATGTGGCGTTGCCGACGCTCGCGACGCCTGCGCATGCCACGGTTCGCGACGACGTCACCGGGAACACCGAGGCAGTCGAGCTGGACCAACTCGCCCTCTACGAGGTCCCCGAGGGAATCGGTGAGGATTGGTCGGCGACGATCATCGCCGCATACACGCCTCTGGCCACCGGCGAACATCGACTCAGTGTCACCTTCGGAGGTGATGCGACCTTGTTCGTCGACGATAAGGCGATCGCCACCGGATTCCGCGAAGCCTCCCCGATGATCCAGGGCCCGGAGTATCCGGTGCAGGCCACCCTGCAACTCACCGCCGGGCAGACAGTGACGCTGCGTGTGGAGTACCGGACCGGTGCCGCCTTCCGCATCCCGCCCGTCGTCGTTCCGGGCGTGAAGGTCGGCATCCTCGGCCCTGACGGACGCTTCGATACTGCCGCCCAGGCGGCGACCGACGCGGACGTGGCGGTCGTGGTTGTGGGACGGGTCAGCGGCGAGGCGATGGACATCGACTCGATCGCCCTGCCCGGGGACCAGGACAAGCTCATCCGCGCGGTCGCACGCGCCAACCCGAACACCATCGTCGTCACATGCGGGGCGGGCCCGATTCTGATGCCCTGGATCGACGACGTCGCCGCGGTGCTGCACGTGTGGAACCCGGGCGAACGTTTCGCTCCCGGGCTCCAGCGGATCCTCTTCGGCGACGCCGAGCCCGGTGGACGCCTTCCGCTCACCTTCCCGATCGACGAGCAGTCGACTCCCGTCAGCACGCCCGCACAGTATCCGGGCATCGATGGGACGGTCCGGTACTCCGAGGACCTGCTCGTCGGCTACCGGTGGTTCCACGCCACATCGACCCCGGTGCTGTTCCCGTTCGGCCACGGGCTCGGCTATGCCGACCTTCAGATCACTGGAGCAACGGCCTCGACATCGAGCGAAGACCTTGTCATCAACCTCGAGGTCCGCAATGTGAGCGAGCACGCCGGCGCGGTGATCCCGCAGATCTACGCGACCGCGCCGGCCACGGCCCAGAGCCCGGACCGCATCCTCATCGGATTCACCCGCGATGACGTGCCGGCCGGCGAAACGACCCAGTTGCACACCCGGATTTCCTTGCGGGATTTGGCGATCTGGGACGGCACTGCACGCGCCTACCGGGTACCCGAGGGCCTATACCGACTCGAGGTCGGTCTCTCAAGCACAGACATCCGCCAGGTGGTCGAGATCACACTCGACGAGCGGCTATATCCGACATACGCCAACGACATCGCACAGGAGACCACTGCATGACCGACTGGGCCGGCGAGTTCATCGCCGCAGACGAAGACTTCGACGGGGCTCCGTTGCTCCGTCGCGAGTTCGTCCTCGATGAGGAGCACGGACCGGTCGTCGACGCGGCCATGCGCGTGAGCGCATTGGGGGTCATCGAAGCATTCATCGACGGCGTCCCCGTTTCCGAGGATGTGCTCACCCCCGGTTGGACAAGCTTCGAGTGGCGCCTGCGCTACGCGGAGTATGACGTGACCCCGCTGGTGACGCTGCCCGCGCGACGTCGCATCGTGGTCGCGGCGTCGCTCGGGAACGGTTGGTACCGGGGGCGTCTCGGCTGGGATGACGCACCGCCGTACGGCCCCGAACTGGCCGCCCTGATCGAATTGCGGATCACCTTCGAGGACGGCCACACTCAGCTCATCACGACGGACGACAGCTGGAAGTCCGGGCCGAGCGCGATCACCATGAACAGCATCTACGACGGCCAGCACGTCGATGCACGTCTGGACACCGCCGGCTGGAAGCGGGCAGGGTTCGACGAAGCGGGCTGGGTGGGCACCCATGTCGCCGCTTTCGACAAGGATCGGCTTGAACCCTACGTCGGCCCGCCGGTACGACGTCAGCAGACGATTTCCCCCGTCAACATCTGGGAAAGCCCCGCCGGCAAGGTGCTCGTCGACTTCGGGCAGAATCTCGTCGGCTGGATCCGCCTGACCGTCCGCGGCCACGCAGGCGACGTCGTGGCCATCCGCCACGCGGAGGTGCTCGAGAACGACGAACTCGGGACTCGCCCTCTGCGCACCGCGAAGGCGACCGACGTGTACACGCTGAGCGGGGGAGAGGATCAGTTCGAACCCACCTTCACCTTCCACGGCTTCCGCTACGCCGAGATCGAAGGATGGCCAGGCGGAATCGACGCGCTCAACAGCGACGCCTTGACCGCGGTCGTTGTGAGCTCCGACCTGCGTCGTCTCGGCACCTTCGAGTGCTCGAACCCGCAGTTGAACCAGCTGCACCGCAATGTGATCTGGGGCATGCGAGGCAACTTCCTCGATGTACCCACGGACTGTCCACAGCGAGACGAGCGGCTCGGCTGGACGGGTGACATCGCCGTGTTCGCACCCACCGCCGCCTACTTGTTCGACGTGAACTCGTTCCTCAGGGACTGGCTTCGCGATGTCGCGCTCGAGCAGTCCCATCAGGACGACATCGTCCCGTTCGTCGTGCCCGACATCCTCAAGTACATGGGCATCCCGGACGGGTTCGCGCCGCTGAACTCGACCGCGATCTGGAGTGACGCCGTCGCCTGGGTGCCATGGGCGCTATGGCAGGCGTACGGTGACGAGGACGCTCTGCGGGAGGTCCTCCCCGCGATGGTCGCGCACGGCCGGCGCGTGCAGACGCTGCTATCGGATCGCGGTGTGTGGGAGGACGGGTTCCAGTTCGGCGACTGGCTGGACCCGGACGCACCTCCGGACCACGCCGACCGTGCCAAGGCCGACCCGTCGGTCGTCGCAACGGCTTCGGCGTACCGCACAGCACGGATCATCGCGGAGGCCGCGGCAGTGCTCGGCCGTGACCGGATCGCTGAAGAGTTCACCGGGTACGCAGAGGCGCTGCGGGACGCGTTCCATCGCGCGTATGTCGAAGGCGAACGGATCCTCAGCGACTGCACGACCGTGTACTCTCTGGCGATCGTTTTCGGCCTCCTCGACGCCGAGCAGCAGATCTGGGCGGGCGCACGGCTCGCAGAGCTCGTAGACGCCAGCGGGCACCACATCTCCACCGGGTTCGCGGGCACACCGTTCATCATGGATGCCCTCTCTTCCACGGGGCACATCGACACCGCGTACCGGCTTCTGCTCCAGCAGGAGTGCCCCTCGTGGCTCTATCCGGTCACCGTAGGTGCCACAACGATCTGGGAACGCTGGGACTCGATGCTCCCGGACGGCACCATCAACCCCGGCTCGATGACGAGCTTCAACCACTACGCCCTGGGTGCCGTCGCGGACTGGATGCATCGGGTCCTCGGAGGGTTGGCACCGCTTGAGCCGGGATACTCCCGGATCCTCGTGGCGCCGCAGCCCGGTGATCACCTCGATTGGGCGGAGACCGCGTTGGATACCCCGCATGGGGTTGCCCGGGTGCGATGGGAGCGGACGCCCGCGGGCATCGACACGCAGGTGACGATTCCTGAAGGTGCCGTCGGCGTGTTCCGCGACGGATCCAGCGAAGAACGTGAGCTCGCTGCTGGCATGCACGCATTGCGCCTCGCCGACTCGAACGGCAGCGCCGAGGTCGGGTCGACCAGTCGGGAAGCTGCGACCGCCGTATGACCTCGGTCGCACCAGGCCACGTCGTGCCACCGGTACTACTGATTCGCTGAGCGAGTGGGGTGATCGTGACTCGACGGCCTGGCACCCCTGGAGCGGCTGCTCGCCGGGCGACAACCATCGATGTCGCCCGGCTGGCCGGGGTGTCGGTCGGGACCGTATCAAACTTTCTCAACCAACCCGACAAGGTCGCCCCCGCGACGCGCGAGGCGGTCGCACACGCTATCGAGATGCTCGACTTCGTGCCCAACGCGCAAGCGCGTGCCCTCGTCCAGGGGTGGTCGCGCACGGTGGGCGTGATCATCACGGATCTAGCGAACTCCTTCTTCGTCGAGATGGTGCGTGGAGCCGAAGAGGCTGCGTCTGGCGCGGGCTACACGCTGCTCATCGCCAGTAGTGAGCGCTCCGAGGTGAAGCAGAACAAGTTGCTGCGCGTCTTCGACGAAGCGCGGCTGGCCGGAGTGCTACTCGCACCGTTCGAGGCGATGAGCGAGTACCGTGACCCGGAATGCCTCCGCCTCCCGAGCGTTGTCCTCAACGTCGCGCGACCACCGCAGCTCGGCTCCTCGGTCGTCAGCGACGACGAGCTGGGAGGGTATATTGCTGCGAAGCACATGATCGACGCCGGCCGACATTCGCTCCTCTTCGTCGGCGGGCCCACGCGGCTCGCACCCATCCGGCAGCGCCTTCTCGGGGTGCAGCGCGCCGTCGCCGAGTCCACTCGCGTCCGTCTCACGACCTCACATGTGCCCTTCGAGGACCAGAACGCCGAGGGGGCGGCGATCGCCGATGACATCCTCCGGCTGGAGTGCGACCAGCGCCCTGACGCAGTCATCTCCACATCCGACGTGGTCGCTTCCGCCATCATTGAGGGAGTCCACGGAATTCTTGAGGTCCCGCGAGACCTGGCTGTCATCGGCTACGACAACAACGCCGCCGCGCGCGACTCCCTCACCTCGGTGACCACTGTCGCGCAAGCCGGACGCGAGATGGGCTTGGCCGCGTTCAACATCCTCCGTGACGAGCTCGCCGGGAGCGCTGAGGCTTACCAGTCCATATCGCTGCCGCCACGTCTCATCCTCCGGGGTAGCTCATGAGCGCCACCCGCCCATGAGCGATCGGCGCGGTCACGGATGTACCGCACACCGCGCCGATTCCACCTCTCGGTGGCCATGTCTAGCTCTGCGCGCTCCCCACGGGAACGAGCTGCTGCAGCTGCGTGACGTGGCGGGGCTCGAGTTCGGCGATCGACGAGACGCCGAGGAGCTTCATCGTGCGCTCGATCTCACTGCGGAGGATCGCGATGGTGCGGTCGACGCCCTGGCGTCCGCCGGCCATCAGGCCGTACAGGTACGCACGGCCGATGAGGGTGAACTTCGCGCCGAGGGCGATCGAGGCGACGATGTCGGCGCCGTTCATGATGCCCGTGTCGACCATGACGGTGGCATCCTTGCCCACTTCGCGCACGACCTCCGGCAGCAGACGGAACGGGATCGGTGCACGGTCGAGCTGACGGCCGCCGTGGTTCGACAGGATGATGCCGTCCACTCCCGCATCGATGAGACGCTTCGAGTCCGAGACGTTCTGCACGCCCTTGACCACGATCTTGCCCGGCCAGATGTCGCGGATGATCGCGAGGTCGTCGTAGCTGATGGTCGGGTCCATGGCCGAGTTGAGCAGTTCGCCGACGGTACCGCCCGTCGTCGACAGCGACGCGAACTCGAGCTTGGGCGTGGTCAGAAAGTCGTACCACCACCACGGGCGCGGAATGGCGTTGACGATGGTGCCGAGCGTCAGCTGCGGTGGGATCGAGAAGCCGTTGCGCTTGTCGCGCAGACGTGCGCCCGCGACCGGCGTGTCGACCGTGAACTGCAGCGTGTCGAAGCCTGCTTCGGCGGCGCGGCGGGCCAGGGCGTACGAGATCTCGCGGTCGCGCATGACGTACAGCTGGAACCAGTTGCGCCCGTGCGGGTTGGCGGCCTTCACGCCCTCGATCGACGTCGTGCCGAGCGTCGAGAGCGTGAACGGGATGCCGGCGGCACCGGCCGCACCGGCCCCGGCGATCTCGCCTTCGGTCTGCATGAGCCGCGTGAAGCCGGTCGGCGCGATGCCGAACGGCAGCGCGGACGGGCCGCCGAGGATCTCGGTCGACATGTCGACGTTCTCGGCGGGGCGCAGCACGTCGGGGTGGAACTCGATGTCCTCGAACGCCTGGCGGGCACGCGAGAGCGAGAGCTCGCCCTCGGCGGCACCGTCGGTGTAGTCGAAGGCGGCCTTGGGGGTGCGGCGCTTCGCGATGTCGCGGAGGTCGTAGATCGTGAGCGCGGCGTCGAGGCGGCGCTTGCGGCCGTCGAGCTCGGGCTTCTTGAACTGCATGAGCTCGAGGAGCTCGAGGGGCTTGGGGAACTGACGGGTGACCATTGCTGGGGAAGACCTTTCAGGAGCGCGGTTCGTACCGGCGCGGCGTATGGGTTCGGGCAACGAGGTCTCGCAGCGCCTCCAAGGACCCGGAGATGAGTCCCGCGGCGCGTGCCTGGACGAGCACGTTGCCCATCGCCGTGGCCTCCACGGGGCCGGCGATTACCGGCAGTCCAGAGCGGTCTGCCGTGCGCTGGCACAGCAACTCGTTGAGGGCTCCGCCGCCAACGATATGAATCACGCGGACGTCAACACCACCGAGGCGACCGGCTGTGAACGCTACCTCAGCGAAAGCGTTGGCGAGCGACTCGATGATGCTGCGGGCGTACTCTGCCCGTGTCCGTGGCGCGGCGACCGAGTGCTCGGCGCACCATTCGTCGATGCGCGCGGGCATATCGCCGGGAGTGAGGAACCTCGGATCGTTGACATCGAAGACCGGGACCGGGCCGGCGACTTCTTCGGCCGCATCCAAGAGGGTGGGGAGATCGATCGGGTGACCCTGCCGTTCCCATGTGCGTACCGTTTCGCTGAGAACCCACAGCCCCATGACGTTGTGCAGGAGGCGCACGCGACCATCGACACCGCCCTCGTTGGTGAAGTTCGCTGCGATTGCCTCCGAGGTGAGCACAGGAGATTCCACCTCGACGCCGACCAGCCCCCACGTTCCGCACGAGATGTAGGCCGCGGCAGCTGCGTCCATCGGCACTGCGACGACGGCGGACGCCGTATCGTGCGAACCCACCGCGGCGACCGTCGTGTTCGGCGCCGCGCCGATCGAGGCGGCAACGCGCGGCAGCAGCGTGCCATAGCTTTCGCCGGGGTGGATCAACTCGGGGAAGAGCCCGCGCGGGAGTCCAAGTCTGTCCAGCAGCGCAGTGTCCCACGTGCCCTCCACCGACTGAAGCAGCCCGGTAGTTGAAGCGTTGGTTGCCTCTGCTCGTTCGGAGCCCGTCAGCCAATAGGCCACAAGATCTGGAATCAGCAGGAACCGATCAGCGAAGTCGAGCCATTCGCGCGACTCTGCTGCCAGCTGATAGACGGTGTTGAACGGTAGGAACTGGAGCCCATTGCGACCGAAGAGGTCGCTGTGGCGAGAGCGTGAATGCACCATCGGCACGCCGCGCCCGGTCCGCTCGTCGCGGTAGTGGTACGGGTTGCCGAGGAGCACACCACTGCGGAGAAGCCCATAGTCGACCGCCCATGAGTCGATGCCAATTGTCCGGATCTCCGCGTAGTCGCGGAATGCAGTCCGGAGGCCGTCGAGGGCCGAACCGTAGAGGGACAAGATGTCCCAGTGCAGACCATCTGCTACCTCGACGGGGTTGTTCGGGAAGCGAGCGATCTGATGCAGCTCGAGCGTGTCTGCGCCCACCTCCCCAACGATGACGCGACCGCTGGTCGCGCCGAGGTCGACGGCCGCGACGACCCCGCCGGTGGCCTCTGTCATCGCAGGAACGCGGCGGCGACGCCGGAGTCGACGGGGATGTGCAGGCCGGTGGTGCGGCTCAGCTCAGGGCCGGTCAGCACGAAGACCGCGTCGGCGACGTTCTCGGGCACGACCTCGCGCTTGAGGATGGTGCGGTTCGCGTAGAACTGGCCGAGGTCCTCTTCCTTGACGCCGTAGGTCGCGGCGCGGTTGGCGCCCCAGCCGGAGGCGAAGATGCCGGAGCCGCGCACGACGCCGTCGGGGTTGATGCCGTTGACGCGCACACCGTGCTCGCCGAGCTCGACCGCGAGCAGCCGCACCTGGTGGGCCTGGTCGGCCTTGGTCGCCGAGTACGCGATGTTGTTCGGGCCGGCGAAGACGGAGTTCTTCGACGAGATGTAGATCACGTCGCCGCCGAGCTTCTGCTCGATGAGGATCTTCGCGGCGGCCTTCGAGACGAGGAACGAACCCTTCGCCATCACATCGTGCTGCAGGTCCCAGTCCTTCTCGCTGGTCTCCAGCAGCGGCTTCGACAGCGACAGTCCGGCGTTGTTCACGACGAGGTCGACGCCGCCGAAGGCGAGCACCGCCTCGTCGAAGGCAGCCTGGATCGCGTCGGCGTCGGCGACGTTCGCGGCGACGCCGATGGCGACGTCCGCGTTCCCCAGTTCGGCTGCGGCAGCCTGCGCCTTCTCGAGGTCGAGGTCGGCGATGACAACGCACGCGCCCTCGGCGGCGAGCCGGGTCGCGATGGCCTTGCCGATGCCGGATGCCGCGCCCGTGACGAGGGCGATGCGGCCCTGGTGGGTCTTGGGCTTCGGCATGCGCTGCAGCTTCGCCTCTTCGAGCGCCCAGTACTCGATGCGGAACTTCTCGGCGTCGGAGATCGGGGAGTAGGTCGACAGCGCCTCGGCGCCGCGCATCACGTTGATGGCGTTGACGTAGAACTCGCCCGCCACCCGGGCGGTCTGCTTGTTCGCACCGTACGAGAACATGCCGACACCCGGGATCAGCACGATCAGCGGGTCGGCGCCCCGGATCGCCGGGCTGTCGGCCGTGGCATGCGCGTCGTAGTAGGCCTGGTAGTCGGCGCGGTACGTCTCGTGCAGCTCCTTCAGCCGCGCGATCGAGTCGTCGACGCTCGCGTCGGCCGGCAGGTCGAGGATGAGCGGCTTGACCTTGGTGCGCAGGAAGTGGTCGGGGCAGCTGGTGCCGAGCGCGGCGAGCTCGGGCGCGCGCTCGGACGCGAGGAAGTCGGTGACCACCTCGGCGTCGGTGAAGTGGCCGACCATCGGCTTGTCGGTCGACGCGAGCCCGCGGACGGTCGGCGCGAGCGCGGCGGCCTTGGCCCGGCGCTCCGCCTCCGGCAGCGCCTCGAAGCCGCCACGAACTCCTCCGAACGGGTCGGCCTTGCCATGCTCGGCGATGTACGCCGCGGCGGTCTCGATGATCCAGAGCGAGTTCTGCTCGGCCTCCTCCGACGTGTCGCCCCACGCCGTGATGCCGTGACCGCCGAGGATGCACCCGATCGCCTGCGGGTTGTTCGCCTTGATCTCGGCGATGTCCAGGCCCAGCTGGAAGCCCGGGCGACGCCAGGGCACCCACACGACCTTGTCGCCGAAGATCTTGGGCGTGAGCTCCTCGCCGTCGGCGGCGGTCGCGATGGCGATGCCCGAGTCGGGGTGCAGGTGGTCGACGTGCGCAGCGTCGACGAGGCCGTGCATCGCGGTGTCGATCGACGGCGCGGCGCCGCCCTTGCCGTGCAGGCAGTAGTCGAACGCAGCGACCATCTCGTCCTCGCGCTCCACACCCGGGTACACGTTCACGAGCGAGCGGAACCGGTCCAGACGCAGCACTGCGAGGCCGGACTCCTTCAGCGTGCCCAGGTCGCCTCCCGAGCCCTTGACCCACAGCAGCTCGACGGGCTCACCGGTGACCGGATCGGTCTCGGTGCCCTTCGCCGACGTGTTGCCGCCGGCGTAGTTCGTGTTCTTCGGATCGGCGCCGAGGCGGTTCGACCGCGTGATCAGGTCCGTGACAGCGGGGTTGGACATGTGCGTTCCTTCGTTGGAGTGTGTGTGAGTGCACCGGGAGCGCGGGGATCGGCATCCCACGCTCCCGGTGGGTCTGTGCGGGGCTTACGCGCCCCAGCCGGCCTGCGTGCCGCCGACGCGGTCCGCGGCGATCTGCTGCTGGTAGCCGGATGCCGCGTAGGCGGCCATCGGGTCGGCCGCGAGTCCGCGCGACTCGCGCCACTCGGCGAGCGCCGGGCGCACGTCGGTGTAGAAGGCGTCCATGAACACGGCGTTGGCACCGAGCACATCGTTCGCCTGCTGCGCCGCGGCGAGGGCCTCGCGGTCGACGAGGAGGGCGCGGGCGGTCATCTCCTGCACGTTCAGCACCGAGCGGATCTGGCCGGGGATCTTGTCCTCGACGTTGTGGCACTGGTCGAGCATGAACGCCACGTCGGGGTTGTTGAGCCCGCCGCCGCGCACCACCTCGAAGATGATGCGGAACAGCTGGAACGGATCGGCCGCGCCGACGATGAGGTCATCGTCGGCGTAGAAGCGCGAGTTGAAGTCGAACGAGCCGAGCTTTCCGAGGCGCAGCAGCTGCATGACGATGAACTCGATGTTCGTGCCGGGCGCGTGGTGGCC
>Ga0160453_100211_pt1 | contig 56714 bp, 50 predicted proteins | sample HID1971K_E6MG_FD_108228 | JGI IMG/M metagenome (GOLD analysis project Ga0160453, IMG submission 108228) | Enriched millipede-associated microbial communities from UW Madison campus, WI, USA - HID1971K_E6 MG | ecosystem: Host-associated > Arthropoda: Insects > Digestive system > Unclassified ...
ATGGACTTTGATAACGATGGTTAGCTAACGTTGCTTATTCGACATCGAATAGGTAGCGAACTTGGAAAGTCCGGTACGCGTGTACCAATAACGTACACTTGCGTTTCCTCCTCCCTCAAGTAGCGCTCCATCTTCTCGGTTCTGAAAGCCCGCTTTTTGAACCTTTATTGTAAGTGGTAGTTCAAAATATGGACTTTGATAACGATGGTTAGCTAGCGTAGCATACTCGACATCGAATAGGTAGCAAACTTGGCTAGTCTTCTCGACCATCCACACCAGCACTCGCGAAGGTTGCCATTTCTTGCATCAAACTTAATGCGGCATCGATGAAGTGGAAACATAATACTGCTCCAGTTCCTTCACCCACTCGTAGATCTAGCTGAATCATCGGTTGTAGACCAATCGAAGCAAGCGCATGAACATGACCTTGCTCTTGGGATTGATGTGACGCAATCATATATCGAGTAGCATTATCACTTAACTTAGCAGCAATTAATGCTGCTGCAGTTGAAATATAACCGTCAATTATAACTGGGCAACGGTTTCTAGCTGCACCGATCATTACACCAACTAAACCTGCAATTTCTAAACCACCTATTTTAGCTAGAACATCAAGTGGATCAAGTTCATTAGGTGCATTCACTGCAATCGAACGTTCAATAACACTAACTTTATGTTGAAGCATTACATCATTAATGCCTGTCCCTCTACCTGCTGCTGCAGTAGCATCAATATTAGCTAGTACACTTACGATCGCAGCACTAGCCGTCGTATTACCAATTCCCATCTCACCAGTTGCAAACATGCGGATGCCTTGTCCATATTGTTCTTCTACCACGTCGATTCCTACTTGAATAGCCTGAATTGCTTCCTCACGTGACATTGCAGCACCTATTGCCATATTTGCTGTTCCATACCTGATTTTGTGAGAACGTAATTGAGGATGTTCAAGCTCTGCTGCTACACCAATATCTACACATACAACATCAGCATGAGCGCCTCTTGCAAGCACATTAACTGCAGCTCCACCACTTAAGAAGTTATGTACCATTTGCGGAGTAACCGATTGTGGAAATGCGCTAACTCCTTCGTCGCACACACCATGATCACCAGCCATAATAATGACCGTTCGTTTACTAAGATCTGGCCATAACTGTCCAGTTATAGCCGCTAGTTGTGCCGTAATAATTTCTAGCTTTCCAAGACTTCCTGGTGGCTTCGTTAATTGATCAGAATGTTGTCTTGCTTGCTCTGCATAACGTTCCTCAGGTAACTGAATTTGTGAAATGTATTGTTGTAATTGTTGTTCTGTCCACTTTTCCATAAATAATCATTCTCCTTTAGTTTCCGTTAACAATAACTGTGGTGATTGGTTGACTGGATGCTGAATGATAACGGTAGATGCATTGTACATTTCTTTCAATCTTTCTGAAGTTAGCACATGCTCGGCTGTACCTGATGCTATGATTTGTCCATTATACAAAGCTAGTAAATGATCGCAGTACAGTGCAGATAAATTCAGATCATGCATAACCGCGATAACTAATAACTGCTTTTGTTGCTGCCAACTTTTCACGACATCCATAATGATTTGCTGATAACCAATATCCAGATAGGTTGTAGGCTCGTCAAGTAATATAATCTCCGGTTGCTGTACAATTAATTTGGCCAGAGCTACACGCTGACGTTCTCCACCGCTTAATTGATCTAATTTACGATGAACAAGATTAGTTAACCCCGTTAATTGAATCGCTTCTTCAATAATACCATCTATATTAGTCTTTTCACCACCAAGCCAACTTTGATAAGGAAATCGTCCCATTTCGATCACTTCGCGCACTGTAAAGCCAAGCGGTGGAAGACCTCCCTGCTGTAACACAGCAATTTTCTGAGCAATCGTTTTACGTGGGAAGCGGTGAATTGGATGATCTTGAAATAGAACAGAACCCTTTGTTGGCTTTCTAATTCCAGCTAGAAGTTGAAGTAATGTTGATTTACCCGCTCCATTAGGACCAATAATGCCATAAAATCGATTCATTTCAAAAGAAAAGTTTAAATCTTGAAAAATATCAATCGATTCATAACGATAGCTTAATGATTGTGCTTTAATCATAAGGATTGAACACCGCCTTCCTTATGGTTTTTCTTAGTTAATAAATACGCGAAGATTGGCGCACCAAGTAATGCCGTAACAACGCCTAAAGGCAATTCCTTCGGACTTAGCGCTAATCTAGCGATCGTATCTGCCATAATCATATAAATTCCACCGCCGATAGCAGATAGTGGAATAAGAATCCGATAATCTGGACCTACCATCAATCTTATAAGATGCGGCACAACTAGTCCTACAAATCCTATGACGCCTGACACAGATACTGCTGCAGCTGTTAATAATGTACATAAAATAAGTACGATAATTTTACTACGTTCAACATTAACGCCCATATAAGCAGCTTCGCGTTCACCAAGAGCTAGTAAATTCAAAATTTGACCAAAATACATAAGAATCGGCAATGTAATAATTAGAAACGGGAAGAGCATATAAACATGTTCCCAGCTTTTCATAGAAATAGAACCCATAATCCAGAACAATATTTCATTCACGACACCGTTTGACATCGACACCATTAATGAGACAAATGAGCCTAGAAATGATTGTATAATAACTCCCGCTAGTACCAGTGTCTGAATCTGCATCGAGCCTTGAGATTTGGCTAGTGCAATAACTCCGAACAACGTTACAATTCCTGTTCCAAAAGCAACAAGTGGGATTGTCCATAGTCCTAATAGCATCTGATACCCCATTAATATAATAAATGCGGCACCAACTGAACTTCCCGAAGCGACACCGAGTGTATATGGATCGGCTAAAGGGTTGCGAAGAACTCCTTGGAAACCTACTCCTGCCAACGCCAAGCATCCTCCTACTAAAGTTGCGAGTAGCACACGAGAAAGCCTAACTTGCGTGACAATCGCTATTTCACCTTTCGAATAATACTGCTGGGCATCATTATTAAAGGGTAGTGAATGCCACAATATCCCCCACACATCGGCCAATGAGATGCCTGATGAGCCGAGGGAAATCGCTGTTATGATCGTTATAAAAAGAAGGAGCATTGCTGCTCCTCCATATCCGATTAGTTTCTTATTCATATTTATTGAAATAGCTCTGGATGAATGGCAGCTGCAATTTCAGATAATCCTTGTGTTAGACGTGGACCTACACGAACCAACGGATCATTTGTAACCATAACCATTTCATTATTTTTCACAGCATCAATCGCATCCCAACCAGGGCGCGCCTGAATACCTGCTAGAATAGAGCTTTGCTCCTCTCCAAAATCAGGGTAAATAATAACTGCTGGATTTTCAGTTAAAACCGCTTCAGCATCTACTTCGAACCAACCTGGTTGGCCGTTAGCAACATTAATACCACCAGCAATCGTTACAAGATCATCTAAAAATTCTCCTGAACCGACCGTATAACCAGGTGAGAACTCTAAGTAAACTTTACGAGCTTCAACATTTGCTACTTTAGCTACAATATCTTCTTTCACTTTGTTCATCTCAGCTGCAACTTCTCCAGCTTGTGCTTGTGCATCTAATAATGTTCCTAGCTGATTAATATGAGCTACTACTTCGTCGTATGTAACTGGGTTAGATGCGTAAACCACAATTCCAAGCTCACGTAATTTCGTAATCGCTTCACCGTTCATACTAGATGAAGCTAGCACGATATCTGGTTCCAATGCCATTACTGCTTCTATATTAGTAGTAAAATCTCCTACTTTTTCAATCTCAGCTGTTTCTGCAGGATAATTACTATAATCATCCACACCTACAACATTCTCACCTAAACCGATAGCGAACAAAATTTCTGTTTCACTTGGTACGATTGATACGATAGCTTTTGGACTTTCTGTAAGCGTTACTTCCGTTCCAGTTGCATCAGTTAATGTCATTGGATAGACGGACTTAGCTTCAGCTTCGCCATTTGTATCTTCTACTTGTTGATTTTGATTGGGAGCTCCTTGATTCTGCTTATTACCTTCTGCTGCATTATTATTACCGCATGCAGTAAGTGCCAACATCATAACTAGCATCATAATCAGTAAAATCTTATTGCCTTGTACAGCTTTCTTCAAATTCGAAATCATTTGTTCCTATCCCCTTTTTCTTTATTCAATTTCAAATGTGTGTACATCACAATAAAGCGTCCTCCGATGTTGGAGACGCCTGCACTTAAATGATATATGTATATCGCTTAAGTCTATCCAACATCTCCTAAGTCCACGTAGGAATATGCTTGTACTTTCCTTAGGCAGGTCTCCTGACTTGAATGAATCGTAATATCGCCTTCCCAGATCATTGGTATCCAGTGACAATTAATATTACTTCGATATACAACGTATATCCATTCTTACAGTGGCGGGTCCGCGCTGGAATTACACCAGCTTCCCTTTTCATCTATGATGCGATATGCAGCATAGAACCTAAGTACACACTATTCAATTGTTTCACTGTATTACTATACACGATTTCACTATACGATGTCACCTATACATATTGAGCAAGCACTTCTTCATATAACATAGTAACTACAATTTTGTTTTATCTAGAGTATTATAGCCAACTAGCTATTAATTGTCTTCTAATGCTACTTTTCATTTCCTATGATACATATCAAGCAATCACTCAATTTTTGGGAGGGAATCTCGTGATCAAGTGGAAAACTAGACTTTTTGCTTTGCTTATCCTCGTACTAGTATTTGGCGTAGGTTATAGCTACATTGTGACTCAAGGTACAAATATACAAGCGCAACAACTCCACAAAGAATCCGCCACAACTTCAACCTCGCTAGGCAAATTACAATTTGAAATAGATCATAATGACGCTGTTGCTCTGAAGCCTAGCACGTTCACGTTACAGCTACTGCCAGAAGCAGGTTCAGAATCAGAAACTGGAAAATTAAACCAACCAACCTACAGTAATACGCTACCAGTACACACTAAAGTATCCGTTACACTTAATATGTTGACGATGGATTGTGGAACGATTCAATTCATGATGACGCCTGATGAGCACGGTATTTACCATGGCGAAGGAATTCCTGTTATGCCTGGACTTTGGGTCGCTACAGCAACAGTTACATATGATGATCAACCCCAAAACGAAGCGATACATTTAGCTTTCACATTCGATGTAAAGTAGTCTGTACTTTCCATGATTATTAGCTTTCATAATCGATACCTAGTAATCCTTGTGTTCAGAGGTTGAAGCACAAATAGTAGTTATCGCGCGTATATTCTCTTATACTCGGAGTAGGCACTGAGATGAATCTCTTTAGCCCGCTTCTGAGTTATTTCTTTAAGTTCGGGAATATTGTCTGCTTCAATATAATCAGCAAGTAAATCAATGACATTATCCAATAGTTTTGCTCTGAAATAGTATTCTAACCTTTCGAATAGCTCCACACCTGCCAATGTTAAAACTCGTTCGCTCCAATATGGCCACTCTTGTTTATTATATTTCGTCCATAAGAATACGGAGTAATCCATTGCCGCATCGCCACATACCGTTAAGTCATCCCAATCGATAATCCAAAACTCATTATTGTTATCTATTAATACATTCTCCCAATTAATATCGTTATGAACAATATCTGTCGCTTTCTTCTGAAATGAAGGTGTAGAACGTACCAATTGTTCTAATGCTTCTACTTCAGACTCAAACCAAGTAATTGAATCTGATGTTACAAAATCAAGCAAATGCTGCTGGGATCTAATGATGTCTAGATCTTCTAGGAATCGACTGATATATTCCTGCGCAAATGCATCAGCATAAGAGTATTCGTGCTTATCGGTTCGAATCATCTGTTGGATCTCTTGATCACTATGTAGATGATGAAGCGAGTGTAATACATTTTCTATAATTGGATTCACATTAGTTAATGTGCTTAATGATTTCCCTTCAATATAATGAAAAACTAAACCAAAAGTGTAGCCCTCTATTATTTCTTCAGTGATTACTTCTATTAATTTTGGAACGTTATAATGAGCAGACAGATGTTCACTTATTGTTGCCCACTGCTTGAGTCTGTGTGCTTTTTCAGTACGTGCTAGTTTAATATGTAAAGTTGTTTCGCCATCAGATACACGGTAAGACTGATTAACAAAACCGCCTGGATTGTAAATATAACGAACATCTAACTTCGAATCATCTAATCCTAATGAATCAGCGTTTCTTACGACCCATTTCTTGATCCGCTTCTCATTGTGATGCAGTTCCATTTTAATTCCTCCCTTTATCCAAATAGGTCTACTTACACTTCAAGTCAATGAATAGAATAACACTCTGTTCATCATAGATTCAAATTAATTCAGCACAGAAAAATATACCTCCAAACATACGAAGCGAAAAGCTAATCGTATATTTGGAGGTATCTTCAATTTACGTTCTCTATCTAATCTATCGCGCTTGTAGTTAATATTAACTGATCTGCATATTGGTAATTACTTATACGTCGGTAACCAGCTGCCATGTGCTTCAATTAACTCATCGCACAGTGAAATTATATTATCCATCGACAATTCAGCAGATGTATGAGGATCAAGTAGCGCTGCGTGATAGATATGCTCCTTCTTACCGGTGATTGCTGCTTCGATCGTTAATAGTTGAGTGTTAATATTTGTACGATTTAATGCAGCTAGCTGAGGAGGAAGATCGCCAATGTATGTTGGTTGTACACCATTCGCATCTACTAGACATGGTACTTCTACACATGCTTCTCTCGGTAAATTCGTAATAAGTCCTGTATTCATGACGTTACCGCCAATTTTTATAGGAATATTTGTTTCGATTGCTTCCATAATATAAGAACCATATTCATGTGTACGAGAATGTTCAAGACGAGCTTTGTTCATAATCTCATCCCGTTTCTGTTTCCATTCATTGATCTGATTGACACAACGACGAGGATATTCATCTAGTGGAATATTGAATCGCTCAATTAGCTCAGGATATTGAGACTTAATGAAGTAAGGATGATATTCAGCATTATGTTCACTTGACTCCGTAATATAATAACCGAACTTGTCCATCAGTTCGTAACGTACCATATCATGATGTTTCTCTTCCTGTTTCAAACGAGCAAGTCGCTTAATTTCCGGATATATATCTTGACCATCCTTCGTTATTTCAAGCAACCATGCCATATGATTAATCCCTGCTATTTTGGATTTGATGCCACTATTGTCGACTTCCAAATGTTTCAACAAATCTTGAACACATACTTGCACACTGTGACAAAGTCCGACTGTATTCACTCCACCATGCTTATTCATCACATTTGTTAGTACCGCCATCGGATTACTATAGTTCAAGAACAATGCATCTGGACAAACTTCATTAATATCTCTAGCAAAATCCATCATTACTGGAATTGTGCGAAGATTTCTGAACAGTCCACCTATGCCAACGGTATCTGCAATCGTTTGACGAAGACCATACTTTTTTGGAATTTCAAAGTCAGTAGTCGTACATGGATCGTAACCACCAACTTGAATCGCATTAACGATATAAGTTGCGCCTTTCAAAGCTTCTTTACGATTATGATATGCTACAATGCGACATGAACTACCGACAGCTTCACATACATTTTTCAATATAATTTCGGATTCTTTCAAACGAGTCGGATCAATATCAAATAACGCCAATTCAAATCCTTGTAATGAAGGGGTTAACATTACATCACCTAGTACATTTTTTGCAAAAACTGTACTTCCTGCACCTAGAAAAGTAATTTTAGACATCAATAATTCCCTACCTTTCAAATTCAATAATAGCTGTTATAATAAGCATTTCTCCTTTATAATATATCTATTATTTACAATATCGGATATAGATTTTTCGAATCGTTATATGGACATTTGTAGTTTTCTTGCACTTTACATTTAGTTAGTTAGCGTCGTACTAATTTACAGAAATATCAATAACATTATGGAGGTCTTATCCATGAGTGAGACGGTACAATCATTGAGTATCCATACGAGTTTCGACCCTCAATTTGACGATATATTATTTGCTGGACAAGCTCAAACGAATGCGTTACACAATATGGGGCCATTAATTCATCCTTATTATATTGTGCATTATGTCATAGCTGGTAAAGGTGAGATGAAAGTTGGTGGAAGGACGTACTCTCTAGCTAACGGGGATAGTTTTTTCATTTTTCCAGGAGAATCAGTACAGTATACCTCTAATAAGCATGAACCATGGCAATATTGTTGGATTGGATTCAAAGGTAATCGTTTCAAACATATTTTGCAGCGTAGTAATATCTCTACTAAACATCCTATCGTTCAATCTTTATCGACTGACGATATTTATCCGTTCTTCGAAAATATAATTACTTTACTCTCTTCTAATGAACTACATTCTTCGCTAGAAGCGAGTGGTCATCTACAATTGCTACTTGCAAAGTATTGTCAAGCTAAGGAACCTTTGCAACCTCAACTGTTCAATCATAAAGCAACCTCAGAGCGTCAAATTGAGGAAGCTATCGCTTATATCGATTATCACTATCCGCAACCAATTACGATTGAAGAATTAGCACAGCGAGTTGGCTATCATCGTAGTCACCTATGCAAATTATTTAAGCAGACGACGGGGATTTCACCTTTAGCTTACCTTATTAAAGTAAGACTTGAGCAAGCTCAATTGTTACTTGCTCAACATATCCCAGTTAATCAGGTAGCTCAAGCAGTAGGTTTTAACGATGCCCTCTATTTCTCAAAGCTTTTCAAGCGACACAACGGCGTTTCCCCTACTGAATATGAGAAGAAATATGGGCATTAAACATTTCCCAAAAAAATAATTGATTATTTTTTTATATCATAATAGTATTCGAAATGTAGTAACAATTTACAGTATAAGGAGAATGAGAAAATGAATAATACCGTTGAAACTCTGCCACAATATCGAATTGCATATGTGCGACAAGTAGGTCCATATGGCCCTGCTAACATTCAAGCGATGGAGCAGTTAAAGAAATGGGCTAAGGAAAAAAATCTATACACATCGGGAATAATATTTGGAATTTCGCAAGATAATCCAGAAACGACTCTTCCTGAAAATTGTAGATATGATGCTAGTATTGTAATCTCAGAGGATGTTCAACTTGACGATACCATTTGTGAAGGGGAGCTTTCAGGAGGGAAATATTTTATTTGCAAAGTTAAACATACGGCAGAAGATATTCAAAAAGCTTGGGCTGAAATCTTTCCAGCCCTGCATAACAGCGGCTATCAAATTGATAATAGACCAATATTAGAACGATACATGAGTGATATGACTGAAGATGATTATTGTGATATATGTGTACCTGTTAAATAGTTAGTGTTTGGCAGTTAATATTAAATGTTTTTGAGCTTGATCGGAATAAAGGTCTCCATTTGCGCCCAACCTTGTGCCTTAATAACTTCTGCTGGTGTAATAATGTGTCCCATTGCATAATGATTGAACCTTGCATCAAGTTCAAAAACATCACTATTTTCAATGAATGTTAGGGCCTCACCATATAATCTACCATTTGTTTCTTCATCGCCGTCCCTGTATGTATACGTTAAATAATAGCCACCTTCAAACTCAACGACTTCATTGCCACCATTATCCATACCATCACTTAACGCCCACCACCATACCATGCCTTGATTTTCTTCATCGAAGAATAAAAAATCCCTTGGCATAAAGCTATCTCTAGCAGATGGAATAATCGATGAAAAGTAGTTATTAAACTTGCCTAATACACCACTTTCTGAAAAATCAAATTCCTTATCAATCCCAGATGAAGCTGCATGAAACGCTGGCAACGCAATGACTCTAAACTCCATAATAATATCCTCCTTGGGCATTGTAAATTAACATGACATAATGCGAACGACTAAAGATTTAATTCTACACCAAAAAAACTCATTAAATACACAAAAAATAACTGAAAATAAAAAAAGAGAAATTCAGATGAAAATGATAAGATTGCCACTATTATCATTACGATTAACACAAGAAAAATGAGTTTCCATCCACGCATGTCGATTCTTTTCAGTAGCCATTTATTCACAAAGAACACTACAAGTAAATAGATGACTAACGTAACAATCCCTTGAATTTTAGTCGATAACGTAGGTGGATCCCAGAAACCAAACATACCGAACAAGAACGTGAAAAAGACGTAAGGAATTGCAAGTACACATATCGTATTCAATATTACGAAAAGAATGCGCCATAAAATATTGTCTTCCACCATATCACCACCATTGGTTAATAAATACTGAATGACTAAGCTATTTCCTTGTCCTGTCCATCTCGTCAATTAATTGATGAGCGATTAATGCTATATTTCCATTGTAATTTGAAATGTAATATTATTCCACATTTTTCAGAACTGTCGCAACTTTACAATGTTTAGAAGCGTCTTGTGATGAAGAGTAGAAAATGAGGTACTACTATAATAAGAACAAATCTTACAACTCTAGGAGGATGAAGATGAAAAAATCGTTAGCATTATTATTTACTTCATTGTTATTACTTGTGGCTTGTTCTAATTCAACCCCAGACAGTATGCAAAGTTGGGCCTATTATCTTGTGACTTGGAATGATGCTGTCTATCAGATGACCGATGAAGTTGTTACTGAGGTTGAGAGTGAAATTGGAAAAATAAAAAAACACTCTACGAATGAGAGTGATGATTTACCTAATCTTTTCTCCAATTATTATAAAAAAGGGACAAAACTATTTAAGATAAAGGATGTCGAAACTAGCGATTCAATTGCCGTCCTGGATAATGGTATTTACTATAAAGCAAATAAAACCATAAGCTTAAAATAAGATTTGAATTGAATGAAAACAGCAGCCGATTATGGTTGCTGTTTTCCTCATTCACCTAATCTAGCAACATCGATTGGTAATATAATTGTAATCGTAGTACCTGAATCAAGTTCGCTAAAAACTTCAATTTTCCCATGATGTAATTCTATAATTTCCTTCACTATAGAAAGTCCTAGACCAGTGCCATCCTTAGAACGAGAAGTATCAACTCGGTAAAACCGTTCAAATATATGTTCTATTTCATTTTTGGCGATGCCAATACCACTATCCATAAATTGAATGATAATCTCATCATGTTCTGTTTTAGCTATAATATTAATTTCGCCAGCATTTTGATTGTATTTAATGGCATTCGTCAATATGTTTTCCCATACTTGTTCAAGTAAATCTACATCTCCATATAATGAGATGGGCTCTAACTCATAGGAAAGTTCAATTTGTTGCTCCTCCATACGCCATCTATATTTGTGGATGACTGTTTTTAATTGTTTATCGAGTTCAACTTGCTGATTTTTCAATGGTCTAGCTGCATGATCTAATGAAGTTAATAGCAATAGTTGCCTCGTTAGATTCGATAATCGTTTCGCCTCTTGATCAATGACGTGCAAATAGGTTTGTTGTTCTTCTCTTGTTAGATCTTCATTTTTCAATAAGTCGGCATAACCTTGAATATTAAGTAATGGAGATTGGAAATCATGAGATACATTACTTACAAATCTTTTACGTGCCTCATCATTTTTCTCGAGCCGAAGAACCATTTGCTTAAAATTTTCAGCTAATTGGCCTAACTCATCACTTCTTACAATATCGATTTCCACTTTATAATTTTCTTCCATTACATGTTTTGTCGCGTTACTTAATTTCCTTATTGGATTCACTAATTGACGTGCTAACCAAAGCATAGAGAGTAACACAATAATTGACATCGCTACTAAAAAACCCGCTATTAACGAATGCATATCAGAAAAAAGCATCTGATTATTGGGACGTATAAATAGTGCATAACGCTCACCATTATGTTCAAAAGGTACTCCTATCGTGTTCTCAATTTCATTCGCATAATGATTAAAAATTAAGAACTTCCCATGATAGTCCCTCATGCCGTGATACACTTCTCCAGTATAGATAAGCTCTCGTATCGATTGACTTATGTCTTTAGAATTAAATCGTTCACCAAAAGAGAATGTATTCCCGTTTTCCCCGCTCACGTATACTTGATAGCCTAGATTTGCAACAGACTGCAAATAAATCTCAATGCCACTTCCATGTGTATGTTCGAGTATTTCAGTGACCTGTGTCGCTATCGCTACATAATGAGCATCATTCTTCTCTTTAATAAGTAAATTGTAAACCAAGCTAACAATAAATAGACCAACAGTTACACTAATGACGACAATAAAAAGGGTTGCCACTGTAAATTGACGATACAATGTTCTCATGGTGTTTTCACTTCAATCTTATAACCTAATCCACGAATGGTTACAATCTCAATAGTAGCTAACGCTTTTTCTAACCGTTGTCTTACTCTTGTAATATGAGTGTTCAATGTATGATCATCTCCTTCATAATCGTAACCCCATACTTTTTCCATGATTTGCGATCTCGTAAACACTTGTTCAGGTTTTGAAGCTAATAAACATAGTATTTCAAATTCTTTTAACGGAAAAATAAATGTCTGTTTTCCAATCATTACTTCGTATGTTAATCGATTGATCTTCAAATTTCCGATTTCTATATTCACTTTTACAGATTTATCAATTCGTCTAATAATAACAGCTACACGATATAATAGCTCTTTCGGTTCAAATGGTTTTACAACATAATCATCCGATCCAGCTAAAAAACCTTGTTCCTTATCCTCTAAAGTACCTTTCGCTGTAAGCAATAATACAGGAATCTCATATTGTTCAACTAACACTTTAGTTAACGTCAATCCATTCATTTCAGGCATCATGACATCAACAATCGCTAAGTCTGGCCAACGATGTTTAATTACTTCTAACGCTTCTATTCCATTACCTGCTAGTAACACCTGATATCCCGCTCGTTGCAAATGAATACTGATGAGCTTTTGTATGTGGGTATCATCATCTACGATTAAAATATTCATTCACTTGCCTCCGTTAATTACTACTTATACAAAAGGGTTGTCTGTAAGATAACCTTACGAAACAACCCTCAAATGTAGTTTAACTTTATTTTTTGTCCTTTTCAAATAGTAAGATCAATGATGGTAATAACATCCCACGGACTAGGAACGTATCAATAATAATACCAATAGATACAATGAAACCGAATACGAAGAGATCAGCAATTGGCATCGTGGTTAACGCAGCAAATGTAGCAGCTAAAATTATACCAGCAGATGAAATGACACCGCCTGTATTACGAATCGCAATTTCAAGTGCTTGCTTTACAGTACTACGTTTACGTTCTTCAATAAATCGTGAAACTAAAATGATATTATAATCTATACCAAGTGCTACTAAAAATACAAATGCATATACAGGAACGCGAGTACTTAACGCCTCATAACCGAATAATACATCTACTAAGAAGATACCCAAGCCTAATGCAGATAGGTAAGAAAGTAATATCGTCGCCATCATGTATATTGGCATTTTCCATGAACGGGTTAACACTAACAATAACACTAGAATGAGTAATGTTTCTAATACTACAATTTTATAAATGTCACTAGTGTTAATGTCTCGCTCATCTACTAGCTTTGCAGTCGTCCCAGCATAATGTAATTCCCCTTTTATCCCTACAGTTTCTAAAAACTCTTCTGCATGATTACGCATGTCATCCAAAATGTCTATAGCTTCAACAGAATATGGATTAATCGAAAATGCTAAACTGTATTTTAATAACGTTTTTTCATCATTTGTTGCGGATAAGCGCACAGAAGCTACTTTGTCTTGTTCACTCATTGCCTTTGTTAGATTAGCTATTTCATTATCTGAAAGTGATTGATTACTTTCCAATAATATCGATGTAGGTGCAAGCTCTCCTTTATCGAATTTCGTTTCAACAATTTCATAGCCAACACGAGATGGTAAATCTTCTGGGAATGATTTTACTGTATCAAATTCAAATTTAAGATTAAACATGTTCAATGCTGTGACAACCATAATGATTAATACAGATCCACCAGTAATAAATGGTTTAGTTACAACAAATTTTGCAATGGGTCCCCAAATTCCGTGCTTCACTTCTTTATGCTGACCATGTTTCGGTACTTTTGGCCAGAATGCTTTTCGACCAAACAAAGTAAATAATGCAGGAACTAACGTAATGGACGCAAGCATAATAATGAATACCGCTGTGCCAAATACTGGTGCAAAGTTCTGATAATCACGGAAATCTGCAAAAAATAATATTAACATTGCCGCAAGTACAGTTCCACCAGCGAAAAACACAGGTTCTCCTGTTGCACGCATCGCATGCTTCATTGCTTCATATTTACTCTCATAATGATTAAGTTCCTCACGGAAACGAGAGAATACGAATAATGAATAATCTATCACAGCAGCAAATAATAAAATACTCATAATTGATGTGGTTGAATTATTAATTTCAAGTCCGCCTGCGCCCATTAATGCTATCGTTTGATTTGCTACTTGATACACAATAACTGTAGCAAGTAATGGGATAAATGCAAGTAGAGGTGATCGATAAATAACAATAAGTAAAATTAAAATAATGACGATTGTAATTAGCAACAGATTAAAATCAGCCTGTTCAAATAGCTTTACCGTATCACCGGCTATACCCGCAGGACCAGTAATATAAAATTTTGTATCTCCTAAGCTTGTTGCTACTTCATTACCAATTTCAAATGCTTGATCGTTAATTTCTGCATAATCGGCATTCCCTAAACCTGCAACTAAATTCATCGGAACAATCAATGTGGATTGATCCTCTGATGCAAATGCTGATAAAGCCGTTTCTGGAAGTGCACTAATATCTACAATCGTATCAATACCTTCAATATTTTCATCCATGATTCGTTGCAATATTTGCTTTACATTTTCTATATTGATGTTCTCATTCTCGTTATGAAAAACAAGTATTCCTGGAGTTCCCTGATCATTCGGAAAATGTTCCTCTAACTTTTGACTTGCTATCATTGAAGCAGCTTCATCAGGTAGTGATTGAAAATTGGATACTTTATAATCACTTAGTTGTGGTCCTGCACTTAGTCCGATCATTAGTACAAGCCAGACAACAATTGTAATCCACATACCGCGCTTGGTAGATACCCAATCGGTTATGGGTTGTAAAAACTTTTTCATGTAGTATTTGCCTCCTCAATTTTTCATTCACCCCCCATTATGTGTTGCTAATCTAAACTCTATCTAAACTTTTCTTTATTTATTTTTTGGGATAAGCATAGCTGTGGACAATTCATGTCATTACTCATAAAGTGCTTGAAGATTAATAACCTACTGAGTACACTCTATATTGAAAGGGAGGTTCATTATGGAAAAATTATGGAGTATTCGCTTAATTCGCTTTGCTGCTATCTTTGGTATTATCGGCACATTTATTGGCTCACAAATGGCTGGAGAAATGGACTATACGTTGCGCCCGATTCATGCGCACATCTTGTTAGTCGGTTGGTTATCCGTATTTGCATGGGGGATTTTCTATCAAGTATTTACTGTGAAGCATAAGTGGATGGTTACTGCACAAAGCATTACTGCAATGACAGGTGCTTTTGGATTAACATTCGGCATGTGGATGTACAACTTAAATCCATTTAACTTAAATGATACTTTGGTAATGATTTTATTCATTGTCGGAGGTTCGCTTCTTCTACTAGCATTCTTTCTTTTTGCTGTTATTACATTCTTCATAGAGAGACAGAAGATATAGCGCAAATATAATCGAAGCAATGTACAACATCTTGTGATATTAACCCATTACAAGTGGACTCACGAAACCCCCTCGTATGTGAACATGTGAGAGGTATTCAACGTTGATAACAACAAAAATAGGACAATTATGGTAGCAATTGACCATAATTGTCCTATTCTACGATAGCTACCACAACCAATGATGAACAGACGGAATAATCCCACCTGCCGCCAGCCCTCGCATAATAGAGATAATTCCAATAATGACCGCAGTCCAAGTTCCTAGTTCACGCATCACTTTGCGCCATTTCTTACTAGCAACAATGGAGATCGAAGCCGCTAATAGAAGTGCTGGAAATGTACCTAGGGCAAACAATAGCATCGTAAGTCCCCCAGTATACCAATGTCCAGTCGCAGCAGCTTCAATCCCCATGGCATACGTAAGACCACATGGCAAAAAACCAAATGCAACGCCTGTCGCGAGTACATACCACTGTTGACCTCCACGCCAATATTTAACACCATTAAATAATTTCTTATGTAAATTCGCTGATAACTTACTCATTCCTGGAATTTGAAATTTACGCCATACCCACAATATTAGAAAACAACCGCCAACAATCGATGCGATCCCTTTCATCCCTGCTAATTGTCCCGCTACTTCAACAAATGAACCAACTGCACCAAGTATAATTCCGAATAAAGTATAGGAAAATGCTCGACCAGCATGATAGAGAAGTGTTGTCTTCGTAGCTGATAGTGGCGATTGCAGCGTAACTGCTGTAACGATCCCTCCGCACATACCAATGCAATGTGCGGCACTAAGTAGACCAGTCATTAAGACTAAGATCATGCTGCTCATGGTCATCATCCTGATTCCACCGTTCTCTCGGCACGATTCAGTCGAACATGCAATGAAAGAGCATTGAACACAACGCAAACTGAACTTAGAGCCATCGCAATACCCGCCATCCACGGCTGCAGAAACCCTAAAGCTGCAAAGGGAAGCATAACGCTATTATAGATTAAAGCAAATCCAAGATTCTGCTTAATATTGCGTACCGTCATTCGGCTCATCTCGATGGAGATTGGGATACTCGTTAGCTGTGAATATAATAATGTCATATGTCCTGCATGAAGTGCTGCTTCTGTACTATTACTCATCGCGATACCGATATGCGCGCTTGCTAACGCTGGTGCATCATTCCATCCATCGCCAACCATAGCAATCGTCGAACCATTCGCTTGAAGTTTTTGTAACAATTCTAGCTTTTGCTCTGGTAATAGCTTTGCATTAACTTCTGATATTCCGACTTCTCTAGCAATGCGATATGCTGGCGCAGGATGATCTCCAGTTGCCATTATGGCATGCACACCAAGTTTTTGCAGAAGTGAGATACTTTTCTTTGCTGAACGCTTTAGTCCATCAGATAAACCAATCAAGCCGACACAACGTTCATTCTGAATACAGTAAATTAGTGTTTCTCCAAGCATCAATCGCTCAGCCGCTATCTCAACGACATGGGCAGGAAGCTTAATATGATGTTGTTCTAATAAACGCTCATTACCAACAATAAATTGATGATTAGCAATATATCCCGTTACACCTCTACCTGGATACGATGTTACTCGCTCAACTTCAGGAACGAAACTAGCACGAGCATCTTGTGACCGCAATTCCATTTGAATGGCATGGGCAATTGGATGTTCTTCCTTCTTCTCTAATGCCCCTACGTAAGTTAAGAGCTGACTCCTCGAGATATTGAAGCTTTTCAAATAACTAATACTTAGCTTTCCTTCTGTTAATGTGCCGGTCTTATCAAATATTACGGCGTCAACATCAGCTAGTCGCTCAAGTACGCTAGCATCTTTCACAATTAATCCATGTTTAACAAGTCTACTACTCGTAATCGATAATGAGATTGGTGCGGCTAGCCCTAATGCACAAGGACATGCGACAAGCAATACAGCAAGCGCACTAAATACCCCTTCACTCAGTGTACCTGCCTCACCCCAAATGATCCAGCAAATCACTGTACTTACTGCTAATAGTAGAATTGCCGGTACAAACCAACGTATCACTTTATCAACTTGACGTTGAATGCTCGTCTTCGAACGTTGCCCTTGCTTTACAAGCTCTCGGATACGATTCAACATCGTTTGATGCCCAGTTGCAGTAGTCAATAATACGAGCGTACCTTGCGCTTGAAAAGTACCTGCCCATACGCGATCTCCTGCACCTTTACTAATGAGACCTTGTTCACCGGTTAGCAAAGCTTCTTCTACATAAGCTTCGCCACGTTGAACAAAACCATCTACAGGAATGTATTGTTGCTCATGAACATGAACAATATCATCTACTTTTACAAATTCAGTGCGAATAGACTGTAGCTGACCATTGCGCTCGACTAGCGTCTCATTAACTTCTAATTTTGCAAAAGCATCATGTTCTTGCTGTAACTTAAGTGAAGCATTCAATTCGATGTATTTCCCTAATAAAACGGCTGTAATGACGACAGCGGAGCTTTCAAAGTACAGTGCGGCAGTTTCATAACTTGCATATTGCCATATTCCATCAAGCCCATTGCGCAATACTTCGTAATGACTATACAAATATGCCGATGTCGTACCTATGACAACAAGAACATCCATATTGGCGAGTTTTTCTCTTATGGCATGGTAAGCACTAATATAGAATGGGACACCGATAATAAATTGGACGATCGTCGCCAGAATTAGTTGTAACCAAGGGGCGAATACCCATTGTGGAACTACGCTCATCAAACCATGCAATGGAGCGAAATGTTGAATCATCGAACATATTAACGGCAAAGTAAAAACGCCTGCCCACAATAATCTTCGCTGTAGCAAACGTTTCTCTTGTTTCATATCTTCGATGGTGGATTGATGAACATGTGCTAGAAATCCAAGCTGCTCTATTAATTGCATCACCTGCTTGGCATCGATTTCTCTGTTAGAAGATTGAATCCATGCCGTCCTAAGTGGATAACTAACAGCTACTTCTTCAACACCTGGCATACGAGTCAGCTTACGTTCAATCCGAGTTGCACAAGCAGAGCAACTCATTCCCTGAACGGATAAGACGATTTCCTCTGAATATTCACGGTCAAGCTTCTGCTCCATAAATGCGCCTCCGATCGGCAAGTAATAACACCATCATCTTAAGCATGTTCAAAAAGGAGGAGTTCACTTCATATTCGTTGTAGAATATGATACGAAGACAATCATCGTTAGCAAAGCTACTGTTTGAACTACATCTTCCAATCGAGGTTCAAAACATTCGCTTGTCAGCACCAAGAAGATGTTTCACAGCGAAAACGAGTAGCACAGCGTACGTTTTGTGTACGCGAGCACACACAGGCTTTCGATGGGTGGCATATTCGATGTCGATTAAGCTACGTTAGCATACATATCGTGATCACGAGTGGATGTTTTGAACTTCCTCTAAATGAAGGTTGTCTTATACTGTATGATCGGAATGTGCCATTCATGCTACTTAGTCCCTTTCGTAGATGGAACCGCTACGACTAGCAAATAATTCGGTATATACTTTCTCAGCGTAATGATCTGTCATTCCCGCAATATAGTCGGTAATTAATTTCTCCCATGGCCATTCATGTTTGAGAAGATCATAAGACTCAATCCAATCTGGAGGAAGAATAAGTCTTCCCGCTGCTTCGTCTTCTAAGCTATCCCATAACTTATGAAGCATATTCTCGCTCCGTTTTTGTAGCCGCTGTACACGAAAATCTTTGATCATCGTTACCCATGCAAGCTTCTTCAATATTTCCATCGTCCGAAGCGTATAGACATCTTCGACTCCGCCCTTCACAAATGTTACTTTTTTCCAACCTATCGTGTGTGGATCATCTATAATACCTACGAGCGAAGCAAAGTAATTCACCCATTGCGCTTTCATCTCTCGACGAGAACGAGAAACTTCTCGACCATACTTCTCATAAATTCGTTTCCATTGTAAGTAATATTCATCAAGTACATTGCTAACCATTTGTCGAATATCGATATTAGCCCAATGGAATGCTGACATACTCGCAGGATCATTCACAATTTCTTGCACAACATTATCGATTAATCTAGCATCTAACAAAAAATCTTCCGTTAATTGAATTTTACCAGCACGAATACCATCTTCGATATCATGCGTAGAATAGGCGATATCATCACAAAGATCCATCAATTGCGCTTCAAGCGTTCGGCACCCCTCAGGAATTTTCCACAAATCCCGTAAGTACGAAATGCCTTCCCACTCCGCTTTATATACCCCTTTATGCTTACCGTTCTCGCCTATGAGATAAGGATATTTATTAATGGCAAGCAATGCTGCCGCGGTCAGATCAAGCCCTTTATCACTACCTGCACGTTTCTCTAGAAACATCAGAATGCGGAAGTTCTGTGCATTCCCTTCATAATGACTGCCATACTTCCCTTGTAGCAACTCATTCAGTACTTCCTCACCTTTATGACCAAACGGCGGATGTCCGAGATCATGAGCAAGGGATGCTATCTCTACTACTTCAGGTACGATTTTTAAACCCGGATGGATATCTTGATTGAGAAACGGATATATTTTACCCAACTTCCGAGATACTTCCCGGGCAATTTGAGATACTTCGATCGAATGGGTTAGTCGTGTGCGATAATAATCACCTGACCCAGCACCGAAAACTTGCGATTTCCCTTGTAATCGACGAAAAGCTGGAGATTGTATTAATCTTGCATAATCTTTTTCATACTCTTCTCGATCTTCACTAGATTTAATATGTTCTATATCATTGAGACGATATTTACGAATACTTTTCATAGTTGTCCCTCCTTCTCTTGTTGTATAACGCTTGTTATTGTATGATGACATATCTGTGATGAAACATGATCGTTTTAATGTGTGTCAGCGATTTACTTGGTCGATACTCGACTGCTCTAATCAACAAATGATCTCTAATTATCTATCCTAAACTAGCTCCCGATTTTAGTTTTCCAATTACCTAGTTCAACTTCCATCTTCTCAATAAATGCAGCTTTCGCGGATTGCTCAAGAAATACAGCATGTACCGCATTATATTGAAGTTGTAGTAGTTGCTCTAATGATAGTAATAATTTCTGCTGCAACGTCCATAATTCCTTTGTTAGATTCGTATTGGATACAGTCAAATTATCCGTATTGACCGTAACAATGATGCCTGCATTCATGTATTGAACAATCGGATATTGATGCCAGTTCTCTATGGCTTTCGTCTGCAAATTACTAATCGGACAAAATTCAAGAGGAATGTGTAGATTATTAATGTCATTAAATATATTAGAATCCTCTTGTAATCGAACACCATGTCCAATTCGTGAAGCACCAAGTTCATGAACGGATACGTCAATATTTTGAGCACCACCCGCTTCACCAGCATGAATTGTAATTGGCAGGTTCAGCTGTACAGCTCTTTCGAAAATATCTTGATAAAGCGATGGTGGATAAAGAGCTTCCGCCCCTGCAAGATCAACTGCAACAAGTCCTTTGTCGATAAATGCTGCTGCTTCCTCTACTACTTCCATATTATGCTGGGCGCTATGACCTCGCAAACAAATACCAATGCAGCGTGCTATAACATTAAATTGTTGTTCACCGCGTTGTAACCCAGCAATGACATGTCGATACGAATCAGATACCGTTAACCCTTGGTTAACATGTAATTGTGGTGCAAAACGAACTTCGACATAACGAATATTTTGCTCTGCACATTGCTGGACGATTTCATACGCTATTCTCTCGAGCGCATTGGCAGTCTGAGTGAACGGCAATACAAAATCAAACGTACTTAAATATTGATTCAAATTTTCACATTGCTCAGGCACTGTCATATAGGATAGGAGCTGAGATACGTCTGTCGTTGGTAATGACATATTCTGCTCGGCAGCCAAGTCAATTAAAGTTGCAGGCAATATGCTTCCATCAAGATGCAGATGGAGCTCTACTTTCGGCATTTGTTGTAATTGTTCGTAGGTTAATGTCATTGTTCACAGCTCACTTTCGAGTTAAATTTGATGATCATAAATAATTTTGTTAGCTAATATAACATGAAATGGCACTAAATGCTATGGTAATCCGCCCAATATATTACTTTCGTTAGGATTCTACAACGATCCATAAACTATTCTTTTCTACATATATATCATAAATTCATATATACTATAAATATGGAAAAATAAGGAGGTGTTTGTTTGTTGAAAAAATTAATATTTATATTAAGGCTAATTGTTCTTACTTTAGCAATCTATAATTTAATTGTTCTTACTTTTTTCTACGATAATACAAACACAGATATGTTTAAATCAATGCCTTTTATGATTTTCTTCTTGGGATTGTTCTATTTAGTCACAGGATTTTCTGAACTCCAGTTAAAAAGAAAAAGAAATGCTTATATGTGTTTTATTGTATCAGTAATTATTATTTTCGTTTCAATTTATAGCTATCCTGTGTATAACTAACTCCAACGATAGCCGACCCCTTAGTATGCTTCTGGTAACCATATCTAACATTCAGCACATTTAACTCATTGTGAACCAAACCACGAATCTAGCGGACTGTACAGACGTTACACATTCAGTTTCAGTTCATATCAAGTTTACGCGGCCATCATCGACCTTATCATCTCGTTCGTTGACGTATTTTCTATCAAATACTCACAATAGCACATCGTATGTTCGCTAATCAAAACTGGAAATCCTTCATATTCCGCAAGAACCGAAAATACCTATAAAAAAAACCGTTCAAATGTAGTCAACATCACCACACTTGAACGGTATACACATCTTATTGACTATTGACCATATACGACTGGACCATGCCAGCCAAGATTACCATCACTCACATTTGTTACTTCAAAACCTTGTAAACGCATGAATTCACATACACGTCCACTACGAGCTCCGCTGCGACAGATGAAGATGACATCACCTTCAACAGCATGAACTTCTTCCACGCGCGCATTGAATTCGGATAGTGGAATTAGACGAGCTTGCTCGATATGTCCCGCTTCCCATTCATCTGGCTCTCTAACATCTATAAGGTTAATTAATTCTCCCGCTTCAAGTTTCGCTTGTAATTCGTCTGCTGTAATTTCATTCATCATACTTATATGTTCATCCTCTCAAGACTATATTAGCTTATAATCAAATTTTACATAACGTAAGCGTTGATGTCCAATCTTTTGTATGCTACAGGTTCTTTTTCATGCTGACCAATCTTTTGATTACTTCTTACGATTTTTCGCAGCTAATAATCGATTCATATGATCCGTTCTTGATTGCTCTTTATTGTTTTGATCTACGTGATTATTTTGTACTGCTTGATTGTTATTTGCTACATGATTACTTGGAGATACTTGAATGTTGTTGGTAGCATTATTCAAACTTGTCGAAGTAGATAGATCAGGCTGCTTCGTATGTTTCTTATCATCACGAATATGAACAGTATCATCTTCGCTACTACTACCCGTTACTTTAGCAGTCGAAGACTTTACAACATTATTCTCAGCAATCGAAGCTTCATGAGCAAATTTACGTTTCGCACTAGAATTAGCAACTTGTTGCATATTGGACTTCTCATTATTATTCCCACTGGATTGTTGAGGTTGTCCATTGCCGTTCATGCTTGCGTACCATTGTTCTTTAGAGTTTTTACGTTTCGTTAGTCGGGACATCGTCTCATTCTCAGTTTTGTGAAATACTGGCTGCGACATATGCTTCACTTCTACAATAGCTAATCCGCGATTCAACCACAATTTCCAAGGCAATGATAAACGACGATTTCCAATATCAAACAACCATAATAAGAGAATAATAATTAGGAGCAATTTATTCCAATCAATGACCTGCTTCACTTGTGTCGGTGTAAATTGGAATAACTCATCAGCTTTATCTAACTCGATCACACGCCCACCTGTAAGTTCTGCTAATGCTGTCATTGACTCAACTCCAACAGTGGAATCCATATTCAATTGATATTCAGCTGAGTATGGGACAACAAAGCCAGTTGTCACACCATTTTGAATCTTATTACTGCCATCGACAGATGTAAGCTCACCAATTTGCGTAAAGTAGACTCCACTATCTAGCACACCTGTATCAACTTCATACTTACCATTACTGACAGGAATGAGTGGGTAGACTTGTTCACTTTCTCCATCACTTACTACCATGCCTAGATCACCTCGAGACAATCCATCATGGCCTGTAATTGATAATTGATCACTATGACTTCCATCAATTGTGTAAGGAGAAGATACGAATTGTGGATAAGTCCATTTTACCCATTCCACAAATACATTAGGAAACTCAGTCCAATTAATCCATGAGCTAGCCCATTCTCCATTCACATCAGTTGTAAATGCGACGGTTTTCCCTGCTCCGACATTCCATCTAGCTAGAAGCGGATCTTCCATATGTGTGTATAGAGACACTTCAGCCAAATCTTTCGCACTCGTTGCAACGTATGCATCTACTTCAGGAACACCATTGCTCCAAAGTTGACTCCACGCTCCTGCATAGCCAATAATTGGATCAAACGTTTTATCCACGATATATGAGCGTGTCATTAAAGCAGTCTCTCTACTGAAAATAGCAGGAAGGGTAGATTGATCTTCCGTATAATAATAACGACCACCTGCATCAGTCGCTAAACTTTCCAATAGTTTCGTATCGGAATCACTACCTACTGCGACGGAAGACATCGTCATCATATTCGCGAGCATATCGTCAGTTAACTGCTTATAGTTATCATTAGTACCAGACTGTCCATCAGTAAGGAGAATAATATGTTTGCGCTCACTTCGAAGCGTCAGCATTTCTTCATAAGCAGACTGGAGGGCAGGATAAATACTGGTGCCACCCGCTGCATTAATTGAACTAATTGACGAAATAATCTCATCCTTGTTGCTTACTTGCATTGGGGAAACGACCCAAGTTGGCCGATCATCAAATGCAATAACACCTACTGTATCTTCAGGACGAAGTAATTCTACTGTACGTATCGCTGCTTCTTTCGCTAATTCAAGTTTATCGCCACTCATACTGCCCGAATGATCAATTACTAGAATTAGACCTAACTTCGGCAGTTGTCGTTTCCCTGTCAGCTCCATATCAACTGGCAAAATTCGCTCTATAGGTGTATCGAAATATCCACCCAAACCGTAGCTATTACTACCACCGAGCATCATAAAACCGACACCATAATTTCGTACAGCAGTTTCGATGTTATCCATTTTAATTTGCGGTAAATCCACTGCACTTACATTATTAAAAATAATGCTATCATACTGAACATATTCCGCTAGTTCATAACTTAACTCTTCTGCTACAATTGTGCGATAGCCAATATACGATGAGGTTAAAGCATTCTCGATATTGCTCGAACTGCCTTTTTTACCTTCTACGATTAATACACCTGCAGGTCCGTCAACTCTACTTAATCCATATGCCGTATTGTTAATCGGTTCATGATCACTTGCAGTTTGAACTACAGCACGATACTGATGTAAACCAGGCTCAGTAGCAAGCTGATCTAGTAGAAACGTATTCTCCCCTTTGAGCAGCGAAACATCATATTGATTCATTAATTGATCATCTTCATAAATATACAATACTGCACTAGTTTCATTAGTACTTTCAAGAGAAATAGATAATTGATATTTCTCTCCCGCTTTCAATTGACCTGGCACTTTAAATTCTGATATCGCAACATCTTCTTCTTGCTCTGAGGCAAGCATAACAACATCAACAGCGATATCCATAGATTGTAGTAATTGCGCTTCACGAAGCATATCACCGTTCGTCTCATTCCCATCGCTAATGAGCACAATTCGTCCGCCGCCTTGCTGACTTAACATACCACTAGCTTGACGCAATGCATTAGAGATTACAGTTCCATCTTCAGCTACAGTTGTACGAAACTGTGTCAATGATTGTAAGGGTGATATTGTTCGATCGATTGCAATTCCGTTACCAAAAGATAAAATAGCTTGATAACTTTCCTCATCTCCAGCAGAAATTGCGTTATTGACAATATTAATTGCGACATCATTATTACTAATTGAAGCAGAACGATCAACAGCAAACACGATGTTTTTACGGTCACTGCTACTATAGGGCATGATCCCTGCTATTAAACAAATAATAAGTAATATTATGAAGGAGCGTATCGTTATTGCGGTAATTTTACGCGCACCTATTAGGCGAGTTGTGTATCTCATCATATACCATATATACAATGGAATAAGCAGAAGTAATAATAGCCCCCACGGCTGATCTACGTTAAAGCCCACGACGGTACACCTCCCACTCCAACAAAAGACAACACATTATAAGCATAGCAAGCCACGGTATAATACTTTGCAAACCTTGTCCTTTTTCAGCTTCACTTACTTGCAATTGCTCTTGAGATAACTCTGAAAGTTGACTATTCATTGCATAAGAATACTCGGATAACTCCGCGTGAACAACGGCAACTCTCGCTTGTACTCGCTCATTGTTATTATCTAGCTCGATTAACTGATATACTCCTGGATCAGTAGGGGTCAATATAGGTTGATCATAACTCGTCGTATTGCTTTTGTCTGTACCTGTGCTACCTGTATCACTCATTGATTGCCAATAACTACTTGCCGTATTCGTAGATAATGTAATGGCAGGTTCACTACCAACTAGAAAACTACCCAACTGATCAGATGTACCTTTCACCATATATTGAAGGGATTGCATCATTAGAATTGGAAATTCTGCACGTAATGGTAGATCCGTATCCTGCAATGAAAATGTATATCTTAATCTTGGCTTTTGCTTCTCAAATCCAGCTACAATAGCAGGTAAACCACCATATTTCAGCACGACAGTACCGGAATTCAGCTCCGAATTCGTTAACTTTCTCATTTGCGAAATATAGGTATCTTGGAAAGTAATATACTGTGTAACTTCATGATCAGTAACAATTACTTCTTGCGAAGCAGGAGTTGCTGAATTAGTACCAGATTTCTTCGGATGATCGATAATCCATAAAGGATATTTCGCCATGAAGTTACTCCATGCCGCATCTAGTTGTAATCGATCGTATTCACCATCTACTATAATTAAGTGATAAGGAGTATTGTTCGAATCATTCGGAGGCTCACTACTTGGTGAAAGCTTTGTGAGGTCGGCGTTCATAAGCTGTAGCGCTTTTTCCAGAAATAGATTTCCTTCGGATATGAGCAGAACATCATACTCTGATTCCTCAGCTAGCACTTGAAACATCATATTGTCACTGACGTTACGATCTCCATCCGTAACCTTAACTTCTGCCTTGTAATAATAACTAATCGGAAGTTTATTAAGCTCAACCGTCGTATATTGCCCTGAACTTGTTACTTGAAGCTTTTCCTCAGTTGAGATCACTTTATTGTTGTGGTCATAAGCTGTTACCAATACTGTCAGCTGTTGTTGTAAGCCTTGTGGATGTGCAATCGTCACAAATCCTTCTGCCTCATTGGCATTATCAGAATTAATCGTAAAACTCCGAATATTAACATTGCGATGAACTTCGTCATCTCCAATAATGTTCCAATATTCTCTACTAGTGTTTGATTGTTTTTCCTCACCTTGTATTGAGGTAGCCTTAAAACTTTGATCTACATAAAGACTTATCACTTGTTGTTCTTCTTCCGAAACTAATGCTCTCGCTAACGATAGTGTCGTCTCATCATCAGATACACCATAATAAGGTTGCAACTCATTAATGGTATTAATAACTTTATCAACTTGTTCTTCTCTACTAGTTATTATTTCGGGATATTCGCCATTAACAATAACTGTAATAGGACTACCAGCTAATTCAGTTTTTAACCATTCTATCATTTTATCTTTTGCTAATTGGAAATAGCTTTCGCCAGTTGTAGTCGTCATGGCAGCCATACTCGCTGAACGATCTAGTACGACAATGACATGTTCATCTTTTGCAATTAACTTCTCGATCACTGGCTCCATTAGCGCAAGTACGATACATAAAGCTACCAATAATTGCAGCCATAATAAAAGGCGTTTCTTAAGCTTTTGCCATGGTTTATTCGCTTCTTGTTCTTGCAATGCTCGGCGCCATAAAATATGACTTGATATCATTCGAGGTTGATAACTTTTTTTCAATATATACATCGCAACGATAACAATCAAAGAAATGCCAAACCAAGCAGATGTTGCAGATAGCCATTGCAAGCCGAACCACCTCCTTAAAACTTTTCTTCCTGCTACTTGTAGATCATAGATTCACCACGGCTTAATAATCCGATAAATTGTTCCGTAAATGGTAAACCACTATTCATGGAGTAATAGGCGATGCCACGAGACTCACATAATTGCTTTAATGTGAGTTGAAATTGAGCTACCCCCTGTTCATATTTAGTTAGAATCGCTGGTGTTATTGCGACTTCAGTTTTTCGATTCGTTTCAATATCGATAAGTTTTAATTCACCCTCTAATAGCGGTTTCCATTCTTCCGCATGTAGAATATGAACAAAGACAACTTCTTGACCTCTTGCTTGCAATTGACTAAGTAAATTTTCTAACCCCTCATCATACAAGCCATCACTGAATAGCCAAGTAACACCCGCACGTCTGGGCAACGATGTACCAGATTGGAACGCCCGCATCATATCGCTCCAATCCGCTTGCATCTCTAAATCAGAAGTGAATGGGTTATTGTCTGCTTGTAACTCCTCTTGAGTTATTCCTATAATATCGGAAAAAGATTGACCATCCTCATTACGATAATGATGAATGAGCTGTCCGAGATATTTGAATAACGTGAATTTAGCATGTTTACCATACAGGGCTGGTACTGAATCAACGACTTCCATCTCGTTGAATAGACTGATTTGAACACGATCTTCGCATATTAATGACAAGTATCCAACACTTGCAGCAAATCTAAGTGCGAAAAGCCACTTGTTCGTATCTCCACGACCAAAACTGCTCATTGATTTCGAGCTATCTATATATAGATTAAACGATCTTTCTTGCTCGTCCCAATATTGACGAATATAAGCTTTTGAGGTTCGACCGTACAAATTCCAATCTATTCTACGCACATCATCGCCACTAACATAAGGTCGATAATCTGCAAATTCAAGAGAACTACCAAGTTGACTTGATCTGCGTTTCCCCGCCAACATCCCTTTGACACGGGAATTTGAACGAATCATCATCCCATCAAGCTTAGATAACCAGCTCTGATCGGGGAACAATAATTGAAGCAACTGCATAGCATCAAGTTGTTGACTACTATGTATTTCTTTTGACTGTAAGTCACTCGACATGATTGCCACCCCATCTTACATAATTTTTCGATTTCGTTTCAAATGCGATGTCGACTAAGCGACGTTAGTATAATCACAAACAATGAAACCACACCCAGCATCGTGTACGGTATGCGTACACCAGCGGTCAAATGCACGATACTTTCAATGAAGGTTCAAAGAGCGGGCTTTCAGAATCGAGCAGTTGAGACGCTACTTGAGAAAGGCGGAAGCGCATGTGTACGTAGTTGGTACACGCGAACCTACAATGTTTCTGAAGAAACATACATCGGAAGCTTATGCTAGACTTTCCAAGTTCGTTTCAACTGCGATGTCGACTAAGCTACGGTAGCATAATCACAAACAATGAAACCACACCCAGCATCGTGTACGGTATGCGTACACCAGCGGTCAAATGCACGTTACTTTCAATGAAGGTTCAAAATGCGGGCTTTCAGAATCGAGCAGTTGAGACGCTACTTGAGAAAGGCGGAAGCGCAAGTGTACGTGGTTGGTACACTCGAACCGTACTTTCCAAGTTCGTTTCAAATGCGAAGTCGACTAAGCTACGTTAGCATAATCATCGTTATCAAAGTCCGCTTTTTGAATTACCTTCGATCCTTTTCCAAAGAAGTAATAACACTCTCAACAATACGATCCCCAACTATTCCCTGTGCCTGTGCCTCATAACTAAGTCCAATACGATGACGCAACACTGGAGCAGCAACCGCTACAAGATCATTCCATGAAACATGCGCTCTACCTTGTGATAGTGCCCTTACTCTACTAATTGATACTAAAGATTGCAAAGCACGTGGTCCCGCTCCGTATCTTACGAATTGCTTCACTTCTGGCGGAGCATCTTCTTCATGTCGATGTGTACGCATAGTTATACTAACAGCCGCATCTAGCATTTCCTCTGATATTACAACCTGCTTAGCAAGTGCTTGCAATGCTTGAAGTTGTTCACCTGACATTACAACTTGCGCTTCTGGTGTTTTCGCCCCTGTCGTTCTACGTACGATTTCTTTCAATTCATCACGATTCGGATATTCAATTCCGATTTTCAGTAGGAATCTATCTAATTGTGCTTCGGGTAGTGGGTAAGTGCCTTCTTGCTCTATTGGATTTTGAGTAGCTAGTACAAAAAATGGCTTAGGTAAAGCGTAACTCTCTCCACCTGCTGTAACAGTACCTTCTTGCATCGCTTCGAGTAGCGCACTTTGTGTCTTAGGTGTTGCACGGTTAATCTCATCTGCTAACACTAAATTTCCGAATATCGGACCTTTTCCGAACCGTTGCGACGTAATACCTTGTGATCCAAAATCTATTAATGTTGTCCCAGTAATATCAGCTGGCATTAGATCTGGTGTAAATTGTATTCGTGAGAATTGTAGCGATAACACATCGGAAAGTGTGCGAACTAACATAGTTTTTCCTAGTCCTGGAATACCTTCTAATAGAGCATGACCACCAGCTATCACACACCATATTAACTGCTCGACAACTTGCTTCTGACCTACAATAACTTTTCCGATCTCATCCTGTAGCTGCGTAATTTGTTTCATCGCTTCATCTATTTGCTGTTTCGCTTCCAAATGAATCCCTCCTAAAACTTTTCATAACTTCTTGATACACTACTTTTCCAATGAAAAGTAGTGTATCAAGAAGCTTATGCTAGACTTCCCAAGTACGCCTCATATTCGACGTCGACTAAGCTTCGATAGCATTATCTTCGTTATCAAAGCCCACTCTTTGAACTACCTATTTCAATTAAAGTTCAAAGAGTGGGCATTCAGAACCAAGAAGATGAGGTGCTTCTTGTGGAAGGAGGAAACGTAAATGTACGTTATTGGTACATGCGTACCGGACTTCCCAAGTTCGCCTCATATTCGACGTCGACTAAGCTTCGATAGCATTATCTTCGTTATCAAAGTCCACTCTTTGAACTACCTATTTCAATAAAAGTTCAAAAAGTGGGCATTCAGAACCAAGAAGATGAGGTGTTACTTGTGGAAGGAGGAAACGTAAATGTACGTTATTGGTACATGCGTACCGGACTTCCCAAGTTCGCCTCATATTCGACGTCGATTAAGCTTCGATAGCATTATCTTCGTTAACAAAGTCCACTCTTTGAACTACCTCTCGAATTAATTAGGTTGAATTGCGTCAAAATACTGTCTCACTTTGCTCTGCACATGATCAGGTAATGTGTTACGTGTTAAAGAATCTTTTGCTTCAGTTTCATATTCACGGAATACTTCAGCATAATCACCTTGTGTTCCTTCGATCGTTGGCGATGTACCACCGGAAATAATTTCGCCCCCAGTTGTCGGACCTCCATCAATACTCGGTTCACTTGATCCTGCAAATTTACGTGGTGTAGTAATCGTTGAGTGATTACCAGAACCTGTTCCAGCTCCTCCACCAGTGCCACTACCTTGACCCTGTCCTTGTCCTTGACCTTGACCTTGGCCTTGACCCTGTCCTTGACCTTGGCCTTGACCCTGTCCTTGTCCTTGACCTTGACCTTGGCCTTGGCCCTGACCTTGGCCCTGACCCTGACCGTGTCCTTGGCCCTGACCCTGACCCTGTCCTTGTCCTTGGCCTTGACCCTGACCCTGTCCTTGACCTTGAGAACCCGCATTGTTTTGCGCGATTGCATTAGCTAATTGATCACTTATCGCTTGATTAGATGACCCCATATTTTCACTTAAAGCAGCCATACCTTGTTGCATTTGCCCACTTAGTTGCGATGCTAATGCAGCAATTTGCTCAGCTGAGAGCTGCTCAGATAATTGCTCACTTAATTCATTCATTGCCTGCTCAGAAATTTCTCCATTTTGCGCCTGCTCAGCTAGTTGTTGCATCTGCTGGGCAAGCTCATTATTCTGCTCTGACAACTGTGCCATCGCTTCTGCTAATGCTTTTGCAGTTTCACTATCTAAGCTTTGCATTGTTTGTTTCAAACCTTCCTCACGCTGATCGTGAGGTTTATTTAGACTTTCATTGAATGCTTTCTGAAACTCTTCTAATTGAGCATTATTTGCTAATGCTTGATGAAGTTGATCGAGTTGTTGCTTTTTCTCAAGCGACTCTTGCTTCAATTCCTCTAACTTTTCTAATGATTCTGCTAATTCGTTAGCGTTCTCAAACGTTAATCCTTCCTGCCTATCAAGCTGATTTATTAGCTCATCGAGCGAAGCTAGTAAATCCTCTTTCGTTGATTCGTCGATCTCAGATTGTTCTATCGTTTCTTTCATGTCAGTAATCTGCTCTTCAACTTGCTCAATCACTTTTTTATTTTCAACTATTTGTTTTGCTTTAACATTTTGCACATTAGGAAGTAGAGTCAATATTAATATTATGACGATAGTTAATGACATTAATGAAATCCATTTTCGAACATTCCAACCATACGACATTGGTAGTCTTATTTTTAACTCTTGCCCATATTGCTTAGTTGCATTCGTTGCTTGCTCTAAAATCATCGTCTGAAAAAGATTCATTTGGTTTGCGTCTTCCTGTTCTAATGCTGTAATAACCGCATCCTGACCTACCTCTATATCCACCAGTCTAGCAACATTTTTCATATCACTTCGATTTCGCCATTTCATCGCTAACAAGATTAAAATTCCTACTAACCATAAACCAATAGCAATCCATTCATTATATAAAATTGGTACGAATCGACTTACGATGAGTAGCGCGATGGGGATGATGCTACCAAGCGCGATACCTTTGACAAGTGAGGCAGTTAAAAACACTTTATTCCATCTAGCTTGAATTTTCTTCAATAATATAATAAGTGTACTCATTTCTTCACTCCCCTCTATACGTAATAACAGAAATGGAGCCCCTAAGCAGACTCCATTTCTTGCATATATTAATTGTTGTTCGCTTCATATTCGATGAAACCTAAGTTTTCGATGGGAGGCATATTCGATGCCAAATCCAATACGAAGCGAATCATTGTAATCAGAGTCCGCTTTTTGAACGACCTTTTAAAATGAAGGTTCAATAAGCGGGCTTTCAGAATCGAGAAGATGAAGCGCTACTTGAGGAAGGAGGAAACGTAAATGTACGTAATTGGTACATGCGTACCGGACTTTCCAAGTTCGCTTCATATTCGATGCCGACTATGCTACGTCAGCTTACTCATCGTTATCAAAGTCCGCTTTTTGAACGACCTCTAACAGGTCTCAGCTTTCTAATGGCCTGCCACAGACAAAGCGCAAGAATAACAGTATAAATCAACATATACTCTAACCACATAGGTACATAATCGAAAAATCCTTTATACGTCGTACTTGTTACATTTACAATTTCCTTAAACATTTCTGGTTGAAATATGCTAAGTAATGCACATGCCGGATTGAATGCAAGAATATGAATAATCCATTCAACAGATGCAGGTGTCGGAATGCCACTATTAATGTAATCTTGTAGTGCAGTAAAGCATATCAAGAATATAACAGCAGTACCTGCGAACATGAACAAAACTACGCCATAAGTCACAATAACTGCTAACATCGTACGTTTGAACAATGTTGAAAATAGTATGCCAAACCCTCCGAATATTAGCATATTAAAGAGGAAGAATCCAAAGACTGCTAGTAGTTGTGAAGGTGAAACTCCACCATACAAAAATACGATTCCATAGATCGGTAATGTGCTAAACACGATTAAAAACATAAAACTTAAACTAGAAATTAATTTACTAATAATAATGGACGAAGAACTTTGCTGTGTTGTTAGTAGCAAGTTAAGCGTCTGTTTCTCACGTTCTCCACTTATTACACCTGCTGTTAATCCTGGGGCCATAAATGCGATTAATCCAAGCTGCGCAAAGCTCATCACGATAAATAAAATATCATTAAAATCATTCGTATATATACCCGCTCCATTTGACCCAATGCCGACAACAAAGAAGGTAGCCGTTGCAAACAATCCGATCGCAAAGAGGTAGCTTAATAGTGTCCACATTGATTTGGCGGATCGCATTCTTAAACGATATTCTTTATCAAGAACTGGATTAATAAACAACTGCTTCATATTTGCTAATATGTTACTCATTGTTCAGATGCTCCCCCTCTCGTAATAGCTAAGAATATGTCTTCCAAATCTGTTTGTGCTTCTTGGAAGGAGACAACTGGATATCCCGCTTCAATAATTGTGCGTAGTAATGTAGCTTGTTCATCATCATTTCCGGAAAATTGAACTTGCACTGACGCTCCATCAACAAACATACCTTGTACTAAAGAATGATCACCCAAAAATGCTTTCAGCTGATCTTGACCGTTAGCTAACTTGATCGTAATGAGGCGTTTTGCCATTAATTGCTGCTGGATATTGCTAATATTACCAACTGCAATCATTTCCCCATGCTCGATAACGCCAATCTCATCTACCATCTCCGCTAACTCAGGCAATATATGAGAGGAAATAATAATCGTCTTGCCCATACTTTTCAATTCTTTCAATATTTCACGCATTTCTATACGAGCGCGTGGATCTAAGCCAGAAGCAGGCTCATCAAGAATAAGTAATTCTGGATCATGAACTAAGCTTCTTGCTAAACAAAGTCTTTGCTTCATCCCTCGAGACAATGAATCAACATACGCTTCACGCTTATCAGATAAATTAACTAGTTCCAGTAATTGAGGAATTAGTACATCACGTTCTGGTTTTGTTAACCCATAACTAGCACCATAGAAATGTAAGTATTCATCTGTTTTCAATTGATCGTATACACCAAAAAAGTCTGGCATATAACCTATTTTTTTCCGAACAAGATGAGGATGCTCTGTAACATCTATCCCATCTACTTTTGCATAACCTGAAGATGGAATCATTAGCGTCGCTAAAATCGACATCGTTGTTGATTTACCAGCACCGTTCGGACCAACAAAACCAAAAACAGTACCCTTCTTAATCGATAAATCGATTCCTTTCAGAGCTTGGAAGTTGCCGAATGATTTGCTGAGACCTTTAATCTCGATCATTAATTGTGCTTGTTCATGTTCTACATTCATTATTGTGATCCTCCTTCCACAAGCAGTGTTGGAATAACACCCTCTCCGCCATGGATTGATTCCATTCTAAGCAATACAGCATTTTTGTCATTCACGTAATCCGCTAGTTTTATCGATGGTTCACCTGAATATTTATCCCACTCTTGCGTCGTTTCGTTATATAATGACATACTAAAATCATTAAAGAAATGCTGCTCAATCGTTGGTTGGAATGAAGCAATCGTATTTGCTGTTATCGATCCATTCAGTGGATAAGTTAGTTGAATGGTACCAATTGTATCATTAGGTGGTAAGTAGAAAGAACTTTCACTTAGCATTTCAATGGAAATATTATCTTCATTCGTTAAAATAGGCTCTACTAGATATGAATCTGGTATTTGCTCAAGAATAAGACCCACAAGATTAACATTCCACAACGTTACTTGGTCTGTTTTCACTTTTTTATTATTAACTTTATAAATAGATTGATCACTGTAGCTAAAACCAATTAATTTGATTGAATCTCCAATAGTTAACCCATTATCAATTAATTGAGATTCTCGTGGATACTCATCCCAAGAATTTGAAGATTGAGTGAAAATTTGACTACCATAGGAATAACTATATGAACCCGTTGTAAATTGTAGTGGTGAAGTTAACGGTAGCTCTGTACTTTCTCCACTAGCTAGTTCACCAATTACTTCAACATTTCCGCCATTAATATATGATAGATGCGATAGATCGACCCCGGTATTGTTCTGAATAACTAGAATCAATTGATCATTTCGTTTTTCAATAGTAACGTCGATTTTATTCATTTCATCTTTCTCGAATACAATTGGTGATTTCAAGAAACTACGTGTTGTCCAATATTTATTATTATTCCATTGTAGTTCATTATGATCGCCGTCATATCGGATAACATATTCTTTGCCACTTCTGAGTTGATTAGAGTTTCCATTCTCATAGTTAGGTGATAACGTAACATATTGATTACTAGGAACATCTATCGAGATGTCCTTATTGCTTGCAAGAAACGTCGAACTAATGCCTCTTACGATCGTTGTATCCCCTGTTTGCTCAACAATATCAACATTATGAATATAGTTTTCTGTTTTGTTCATCGCACCCAAGTAAACTACGATTAAAGTTGTAAGCACGGCACTTGCTGGAATGATCCACCAAGCCCATTCGCGCTTGTCTACACGTTTCAATATAATATATAGAATTGGAGCTATTAGAAATACATAGATAGCAAAAACTAACATCAACAGCATGACTGGAGGTGCTTTAAGTCCAGGGAAGTACTGAACAGCCTGCTGCAATATCCAATTCGGATCTTCATTATAATAACCACCCGATACTGCTGTTGGAATAAGACTTTCGGAAAGGAGCGATTGAATGAATGCAGTTCTACCTTCCCATACCGAAAATGGTTTTAAGCTCAGATCAAATGCTGTGTAGAATACTGTGCCCTTACCTACCGTATTTCGAGCCACAATTGGGTTATTATTACTCGTAACAATCGACTCGCCTCGAGTTAATGAACCTTGTGTAATTTGAATTGGATCGAGAGAGTTTTCAGAGAGAGCAAATTGCGTAATGACCGAAGTATCGTCCATAGTCGTCGTATTTTGACCAGTAACTGGTACGATATCTGCAATAGCTTTCATCGTTTGTGCGTAGTTAGCCCCACCGCCAACTAATAATGTGCCACCTTTCGCAACCCAATCCGTAAGCGCATCTACTTTCTGCTCCGACCACGTACTTGTAATGACATCATTTAACACTAGAACATTGAACATCTCTAAATATTCCGCAGTTTCAGCAACAAAGTCATCTTCCATTATTACAGTCGTTAGATCATAACCTTGTCCTCTCAGAAACAATAGAAAATTCAATGTATCTGGATCAGAAGAAATAATTCCTACTACTGAAGATGATGCAACACTTTTTCCGACTAAATTAATATCTCCTGTTACATCTAGTTGATTACCTTTTTCCAAAGTACCTTCATAGAACTGGAAGGAATTAAGTTTGCTACCAAAATTACCATCGACATTCATCGTCAATTGGATCTCGTTGCCACTTACAATTTCAACGGGAACAACATGTGAAACTGTGTTGCCTTGATCAGTACTAATATTAAATACTAGCTCTCCTGTCACATCTTGATCAAAATTGTTTTTCAAAGTAACAAATACTGGAGTAGGAGTATTGACTTGATACTGTCCATCGTAACCAACTTTAGCTCCAATATATATACTTTTGCTCCCAGTGTTTTCTACTGTTGAACCAAATACTACATCTGAGCTTGTCATCGAGAACAACCATAGTGGAATAAGCATAATAAGTACATATAGCATTATTATCTGTTTTTTAATGTTTATCACAATTTATCCCCTTTCATCATTTAATCACATTAATTATTTAACATATTAATTATTACACATTTAATAGTATCTACCTACTTTTCAGATCATTCTACACACATTACTAACGTCACTATCATTAGATTTGTTGCAAATCAAATACACGTTTGGACTCCTTTCAAAACGTTCACGAAGAATAGACGAACAAACATAGACAAACCACTGCAAAATAATAATGTGACAAAGTGATTTTCTTCTATTACATTATTGTAAGGAGGGATTTCACATGAACAAATTACAATCCAAAAGGATTCAATCTGTTATTTTCCTGTTCGTAACCTTATTTTTCTGGATATCGATGTACATATACGTACCTATTTTAACACCATATTTATCCAATTTGAATTATTCTTTGCAATTTATTGGAATTGTGTTAGCAACATATGGATTGATTCAACTATTATTTCGTTTTCCACTCGGAATTTTATCGGATCATCTGCAAAAGAGAAAACTCTTTATTGTGGTTGGTATGTTATGCAGCGTCTGTAGTTGTCTACTATTTCTGATACCTAATCTATGGATTTTCCCATTGCTTGGTCGAGCTGTAGCTGGAATTTGTGCTTCTACCTGGGTAGCGTTCACGATAATGTATGCTAACAATTTTGAACAACATGAAATGCCTAAAGCCATGGGTCAAATTAGCTTGTATACTGTGCTCGGTCAATTCATAGGCATGATGGCATCAGGTTGGATCTCCGATCTATATCAGTATCGGATGACCTTTGTCGTTGGAGCAGTGATAGGTGCGATCGGATTGGCACTCTCATTTCTATTATACGAGAAAAGTTCAACAAGCGAACATAAAGGGATGTCATTCAAACAAATAGGATCAGTTCTAAGTTCACACCGTGTCTTATTTGCCTCACTTCTGTCAATTCTTGCACATGGCGTGTTGTTTATTACGATGTTTGGGTTCACTCCCCTTAAAGCGATTGAACTTGGAGCAACTGGAGCGCAGCTTACTATACTAATCGCTTGTTTTATGATTCCCCATGCCATTGCAGCTAGAGTTGCTTATCCGATTATGCAAAAGCTTCATCATCGCGGTACATTTGCTATCAGCTTCCTCATTAGTGGACTTTGTACGTTAGCATTAATGTTTATCGATTCATTGCCTGCCATGTACTTTACTCAACTTTTAAATGGTTTCGCTCAAGGACTACATCTACCATTATTACTTTCTTTCGCGATTTATAAAGTGGAAACTAATGTTAGAGCAACAGCAATGGGGTTATATCAGGCGCTTTATTCAGTAGGGATGTTCTCTGGCCCGCTCATTGCTGGTATCCTCAACGATAATTTTGGGATTAATAGTGGATTTTTATTTGGCAGTATTCTTGCATTTAGTGCGTTAGTTGTTATACCGTGGTCGCTTTATGTAGACCATAAAAAAGCTAAGATTGAAAGATGTAGTTCAAATAGTGGACTTTGATAACGATGAGTAGGCTATCGTAGCTTAGTCGACATCGAATAGGATGCGAACTTGGGAAGTCCGGTACGCGTGTACCAATGACGTACACTTGCGTTTCCTCCTTCCTCAAGTAGCGCTTCATCTTCTCGATTCTGAAAGCCCACTATTTGAACCTTTATTGGAAGATGTAGTTCAAATAGTAGACTTTGATAACGATGAGTAGGCTATCGCAGTTTAGTCGGCATCGAATAGGATGCGAACTTGTACTTAAAGGAGAGAAACTATGAAAAATATATTAGTGTTAGATGTTGGGGGAGTATTAGCGACTAATCTAACACCGCGACTATGGCAAGACTTAGCTCATTTGGCGAATACGTCCCTCGATACGATGTACGCTTCCTATAAAAAAGAGATAAGTAAGAAGCTTTGGACCGGAGAGTGTTCGGAGGCGCAGTTTTGGCAATGGTTAGAATCGTATGGTGTTCAGCTTTCGGTTAGTAATCAACGTCAGCTAATAACAGAAGCACTGCAACCATTACCAGCACTTGACTACCTCGAGCAATGGTCAAAGCTAGCAGATATCTACATTATGAGCAATCATCTTAGCGATTGGCTTCAGCCTCTACTAGCACCATATCAATCCTATATTAAAAGTACGCATGTGTCAGATCAAATTCGTCTAAGCAAGCCCAATTCGAAGTGGTTTCAGTTGCTTCACGAACAATTTATAGATGCTTCATCCGTCTGGTTTGTAGACGATAGCGCTAACAATATCGCAGCTGCGGAGTCGTTAGGGTGGCATTCTCTCTTAGCAGATCAGAACCAAGACTGGATAACTACATTAACTGCGCAACTTCAATCAGCAAGCTCTTAGAAACGACGAATCGGCTAAGATTAAATCTTGTAATTGTAAAAATAATGAGAAAGGTGGACATTTATGAATGCTAACTGGATTCGTTCTCTCGCATATACCCTTATATTCAGCGTATTATTTATTGTTTTTACTATGATGCAAATAAAGCTATCATTTTCCCCAGTACCGTTTACATTACAAACACTGGCGGTTATATTGGCAGGTGTCTTCTTAAAGCCCCAGGCAGCATTTATAAGTATCTTTATAGTTATTATATTATCATTAATAGGACTACCCGTGTTCGCAGGCAATAGTGGACTTGCTTATATTCTAGGACCTACTGGAGGTTTCATCTCCTATTTCCCATTTGGTGCACTTATTATAAGCCATCTAACTCAATTAGGGTTAAATTATGATGTTATTAAACAATCAAAACTAAGATTAGTAGCATATTTTTCGGTCGTATTTACGCTATTTGGACTTGTAATGCCTTATGTAATTGGTATTCCTTGGTTTATGAATGTGCTACCAGATATGAGTTTTGAAAGAGCTATGACGATAGCATGCTACCCCTATTTACTTTTTGATCCTACAAAAATCATTATTGCCATTATAGTATTAATAACCATGAAAAAAGCTATACTCCAAATTCGATTACATCAATTATAGTAATGTTCATGTAAAGACATCTTCTGTATCGTTATATTAATGACTTGTTTGCAAAAAGGACGAGGGAGTGGTCACTCCCTCGTCCTGCTAATGAAGACGATCATTGAAATCCAGTTGTCTATTAAATTACTTGCCTATAACTCCCCAAAAACATGGCTTAGGCTCATGCTGGTCGTTGAATAAGAACGGCCAAGTTTTTCGTTCTTTTCCTGGAAAATAATCTAGCCAAGTGTAATCGTCAGCAACTCCCCAGAACGTCACGTTCGTAATTACGTCTTTGTACGAACGGAAAAGATTAAAAATTTGCTCGTAATGCTTGGCCTGCTGCTCGATCATCGCTTCAGTCGGCTTCATTACCTCTCTTCGCTTGTCATCATTACCGAACATCGGAAGATCAAGCTCCGTAATATGCAATGGCAAGCCTAATGAGGCATACCGTTCTATGGCGACTCGAATATCCTCGATCGACGGCTCATAAATATTCCAGTGAGCCTGAAGCCCTATTCCATGAATCGGCGTTCCTCGATCTAGTAATTCCTTCACAAGCTTATAGATTTTCTCACGCTTAGTTGGAACCGTCTCATGGTAGTCGTTGTAGAACAGCAAAGCGTGTGGATCCGCAGCATGCGCGTACTCGAAAGCTTTCTGAATATAATCTTCTCCGACCAATTCGAGCCAACGGCTTTGACGCAGCAAATCCCCTTCTTTGTCCTGAATTGCTTCGTTCACAACGTCCCAGCAGTAGACATCACCGCGATACCGTCCTACAACAGTATCAATATGCAATTTCATTCGGCATAGTAAAAGCTCCCGATCGGCAGGCTCTCCGTTCTTCCCTTCGAACATCCAATCTGGCGTTTGATTATGCCATACTAGCGTATGACCGCGAAGGCGCATGCCATGCTCCTTCGCAAATCGAACGATCCGATCAGCCTTCTCGAACGTGAAGAAGTTCTCTTCTGGTTGAAGCTCGATCGGCTTCATATCATTTTCCGCGGTCAAGCTATTATAATGACGTGCGATTAACGAACCTGTCGAGTCTAGAATAACTGGACTAACGGCGGCACCAATTGGAAACTCCTTCGCAAATGCTTCATGCAGCGATGGTACCTCACCTTCATTACCTCTAATTGACAATACTTGTTCATAACCTATATTCCTTTGCATTCCTTCAGCTCCCTCTCAATTCATTAGATGCCGCGATCAGCCTTTAACGCTGCCCATAACAAGACCTTTCATGAAGTACTTCTGCAGGAACGGATAGATGACCAGTACTGGCAACGATGCCAAGAACACCTGCGCCGCCTTGAATGTGCGGTCAGACACTTCATTCATATCTAATAGTTCATTGCCCGATACCGCGTTAAGCTCTGGCGTAATAATTATCGTCTGCAAATAACTTTGTAGCGGATAATTCGCCTGAGAATTCATATAGATTAAGCCGTCAAACCATGCATTCCAATGCCCAACTACCGAGAAGAGAGAGATCGTCGCGATTGCCGGAATCGATAGCGGTAAGAAGATTGACCAAAGAATGCGCCATTGACCAGCTCCGTCAATTAATGCCGCTTCTTCGATTTCCTTCGGCATATTGCGGAAGAAGTTCATTAATAGAATGACGCTAAAAACCGGTACTGCGCCAGGAAGTACGAGCGCCCAGATCGAATCTAGTAATCCAACTTCCTTAACTGTAATATAAGTGGGTATTAAGCCGCCACTAAACAACATAGTAACGATAAAGAACCATGCGTAAATATGACGGTAGCTAAATGTCGATCTTTCCTTAGCGAGTGGGTAAGCAGTCAGAATTGCCAGTAGGATATTGATGCTATACCCAAGCGCTACCCGTTTGAGCGAGACAAGAAAGCCGGCTAGAAATTCAGGCTTCGAGAGCGCGTATTGATAAGATGCCGTCGTAAAATCCACCGGCCAAAAATTAACGTAACCGCCCGATGCCGCCGCTTTCGAACTGAAAGAGATCGCCAATACGTTGATTAGCGGCAGGATGCACAATAAAGCGGCAAGAAATAACACGACAAAGTTAACAACGAGGAATACTTTGCGTCCAGTCGAAAGTTTATGCATTATCATACCCCCTTAGAAAACCCGATAGCCAGCATATTTATTCGCCAACTTGTTCGACCATACGATCAAACCAAACGCAATGACTGATTTGAACAGGCCGACTGCTGTTGCAACACCGTACTGCGCTTCGATGAGACCGATTCGGTAAACAAATGTATCAATAATATCACCAGTACTGTAGACCATCGGACTGTACAAGTTGAATACTTGCTCGAAACCAGCATTGAGCACGTCACCCAAGCTGAGAACAGTCATCAGCGTAATAATCGGCATCATGCCGGGTAGTGTAACGTGCCATGTTTGCTGCCAACGGTTGGCTCCGTCGACAACGGCCGCTTCGTACAGTTGTTGGTTAATGGCGGTCAATGCTGCCAAGTATACGATTGTGCCATATCCGAAACTCTTCCATGTATCAGTGATGACGAGTGTATAAGGGAACCAATTCTCGTTGCCGAGAAAGAATATAGGCTTTATGCCGAAATAGCCAAGGAATTGATTGACGATTCCGCTAGACGGCGACAGAATATCAACGACAATTCCGCCGAGGATGACCCAAGACAGGAAATGAGGGAAATAAATGATCGTTTGCACAGTCCGCTTGAAGAAGGCATTCGCCACTTCATTCAGTAAAAGCGCAACGACAATCGGTACAATCAGACCAGCTATAATTTTAATGACCGCAATGAACACCGTATTCCACAACACACTTGTAAAATTAGGCATATTCAACATATACTCAAAATTATCGAACCCGATCCACTTCGAGTTGAAAATACCTTTGGCAGGCTGAAATTTCTGAAAGGCAATAACGATACCAGCAATCGGCACGTAACTGAAAATGATGGTGAGGACGACCCCCGGAATTAACATAAGGTGAAAAGGGATTTCCTGCAGTTTCTTGTTCCAGGACATGATGTCACCTCCTATGTAGAATAAAGATGGGGAAAGCCATTGAATGCTTCCCCCATCGCATGATCTATACTTACTATCGATGCAGCGATCTTACTGCTTGGCAGCCCATTCGTTGACTTCTTTCGTAATTTGCTCTCCACCAAGCTTATTCCAATCTTCTACGAACTTATCGAACGTTTCAAGCGATTGTCCCATAATAACTTTGGTGAATACTTCTTCTTCCATCTGCTGGAGAGAAGCCATCTTCTCAACCATAGTCGGCGTTGATCCTCCATAGTAACCATCAAGCAAGTAATTATCTTCTAGTACATACTGATCAATGACGTCGAAGCTACTCGGCGTGCCGAATATGCGATCTTGTCCCCACTCAGCACGGTTGCCTGAGCGATGATCGACGATTCTGTCGTAGTAAGATTTCTCTTCCGTAGTCAAGCTAGACGGATCATTTGATTCCAATGCTTTCAAGACGTTGCGATGAGCATTCAAGTTCTTCATAGCCGGCTCCGGTCCAATGAAGTTATAAAGGTAAACTGGAATGCCACTTTCACTTACTCCGAAGCCTGTATCAGCTGGGGCATCCGGAGCAAAGCCTTCCATGCTGAAATTAAGTAATTTGATGATCGCTTCTGGATTTTTGCTCTTCTTGCTGACTGCATAGTAGAGCTGTACCGGCACTTTACCCATTGGCGTTGCTTTTACCTCATCGGCAGATACGATTGTGAATGCCTTCCACTCCGCATTTGGATCGTTCGTTGCGTTGTCCTGGATAACCGCTCCCGGCGAGGACATACCTCCATAGAACATGCCAAGCTTGCCACTGACAACCGACTCGGTCACTTTGGCGCGATCCTTAACACCGAATTCCTGATCAATTAACCCTTCTTTATACATTTCTTGTAGTAATTGTAGACCTTCTCTAACTTGCGGTTGAACGCTACCGTAGACCAAATTACCGGAAGCGTCCTTCACCCACTTCTGCGTATAGGCATGGAAGCCTGCAAAGTAGCCTGCTGCACCGAAATGATTATCCGTTAGGAATGACTTCGTGAAGCCGATACCGATCGTGTCAGCTTTGTTGTTACCGTCAGGATCTTGCGTCACAAAGGCTCTGGCGATGTTCACCACATCTTCCATCGTGTTTGGCTCGGGTAACTGCAGCTTCTCCAGCCAATCTGTTCGAATATGAAGAATTTGCAAACCATCTACCGCAGATGCTGTCTTTGGAATGGCCATCAGGCTACCATTGATTTTTGCTGTATCGAACGCCTTCTGATCCTGCTGCAGAATTTCTTTTGCAAGCGGGCTTGCGTATTGCTCATACACGTCTGTCAAGTCATATAACATGTCATTATCGGCCAAATCTGTCAGTTGCTTATTCGTTAGCCACATGACGTCTGGCAAGTCGCCAGAAGCGATTGTCACATTCATCTTCTGCTCAAATTGCTCGATCGGAACAGTCCACGTGTATTTCAAGTTGATGCCCAGATCATTAAGATACGCCTTGGTGTAAATATTATCCTCAATAGTGTCTCCGTTCTCGTACTTGTACGTGGACTCCGTATAGCGCCATGCCGTGACATCTACCGGCGGATCGTACTTAGCCGTTATATCGAACGGCGGTGCAGTGGAAGCGCCAGGCTGATTTACTGGAGCTGGTGAATTGTTGTTTCCGGCATTGTTGGAACCGCAAGCCGATAACATAAGCATGCCAACCATGGTCAGCAACGCAGTTGCTTTTACTTTTCTCTTCATATTCGTTGACCTCCCTTTATAAGTTCAAGTTATTGCTTACTCAAATGATAGCGCTTTATCGCAGGGGGAGACAATATTCATTGCTTGACATTCTGATCACGAGTTGACCTGATTGCAAGCGCATTCAATTCATCGCATTCCAATCTAGTCTTTATCGGTTAGCTAGCGAAAGGCGATATTCCTGCGGGGTCATGTTAAGTGCCTTTCGGAATGAACGCGTAAAATTCGTCGCTGTGCCGTAACCGAGAAGATCGGCAACCTCTTGAATTTTCAAATTCGGATCCTCTAACAATCGTTTCGCTCTTGTCAATCGGGCTTCCGCAACATACTCGGACAGGTTCATGCCAGCCACCTGTTTGAACAACCTCGACAAATATGAAGGATTAAAATACACCAAACTGGCCAGTCTAACAAGCGTAATTTCATCTGGATCATGCAAATGAGTCTGAATGTGTTTCTGGATCATAGAGACAACCCCGCTTGCTTTCCGCTCTTCCTCCTGATCCTGCAATTGAAATAGCACGTTGCTAACTTTACTAAGATAATCAATTGCTACAGGCCAAGATTCATGTTCATCTGGACGCATTAGCTTGTGTAGCCCAATGGTGGCATTCGCCTCTTTCGATAACTCCCACCGGTTTGTATAAGAGAATAAAATTAATGCAATGGCGTAGTATACCTCTTGTGCTTGAACATGGTGCATCGTATGTAGTTCTCTTAGTGCAACTGTTGCCTCACTCAACGTCTTGAAAAATTCTTCCTTTCGACCATGCTCTAACCGTTCGGAGAGTAAATCGAGCATAGCTGGTCGAACCCGCAGTCGGTTCAACTTCTGACTTTCTGCATCCTGATCACGTCTAGCAGCCTGTTTGTCTAAAAGCAATCCATGCGACCGACCGATCCGATAGTTCATCAGCATATGGATCTGAGCGAATCGCTCTGCAGCGTCAGTCCATACCATCGGACTGTCGTCCAATACAAGCGATAACTCCGCATCTACCGACTCCTTGCACGCTGCCTGAACCAACTCGAGACTGCCCTTTAGAAACTTCAGCAGCTTGGACCAGGCTTGCTGCATTGCTTCAGAAGAACGATCTTCAGATGAATTCAGCGGTTGTAGCATCCAGATAAGTTCATCTTGTTCATGGGCAAAATCGACGATCTCGGCATGAGAAGACAAATAAGTGCACGCAACAGTTCTAATGCGGATGAGCTGCTTAACCTTGTCCGAATAGGAAATATGGTTTGTTGAGCGGTTCACTCTCCCAAGCAGAATTAGCGTACTTTCGTCTGCACGTAACGGAATGTCTAGCGCAGTGAACTGTTTCGAATTAACCTCCCCCGCATCGATGCGTCCTTTCAACACCCCATACAAAAACTCCTTTCTTAGTAGCTCCTTGGCCTTCTCGGACTGTTCCCTTGCCTGATCGAGCAAACTCTCAGCATGCCATTCCGCCTCAATATCCGCTACCGCCTGCGCGACGGTCTGAATTACTTTATCATAACCTTCGGTTTTTAATAGATAGTTGACGCATTCGTGTTGAATTGCAGTATAGACATATGAGAACTCATTGTAACCCGTCAGGAAGATCACGCGACATCTTGGCCACAACGCCCTTATTTCTTCTAACAATTGCAAGCCGTCCATGTCAGGCATCCTAATATCAGTAAGCACAATGTCAAATCTTGTATGATCGAATAGTTTGAGCGCATCTATTCCTGAATAAGCTTTATAAACGTCCAACTCCATATCCGGCACACCCTGCATTATTTCCGCCAATCCATCTGCAATAATCGCTTCGTCATCGACAACTAATAGACGATACATATCAATCATCCTCCTTCTTGTATTTCAATTGTGATTGTCACCTTTAATCCACCCAAGTCGCTACGAGTCAAGGAAAGTCCACTGTTATTTCCGAATTTCAGACGTATCCGTTGGTCTATATTAATTAAGGCTGTCTTCTCCTCATCTTCCATCACCTTCAAATTTTCATTCATTCTAGCAATTCCTTCGTCGTCAATATGCTCGCCGTTATCTTCAACAATCAGGCGAAGAATACATCCTTCCAGCTCGAAGCGAACGTCCAACTGACCGTTCTTAGATTTCTTCTCGAGACCATGCTCGAATGCATTCTCGATGAGTGGCTGCAAAATTAACCTCGGTACCATCACATGCCCTCCGTTTTCTGGCAATTCATTGAACGAAACTGACACTCTGTTGACGAACCGCATCTCTTGGATCTCGGCATAGACTTTCGCGTGCTGCATTTCTTTGGCCAACGGTACCTCGTCCGATTGATTGCGCGTTACGAATTGAAAATATTCTCCTAGCTGATTCGCGAACCGTTCTACCTGATCATAGTCTCTAAGACGGGTCATCGTATTTAGAATAAAGAAGCTGTTGTACAGGAAATGAGGATTTATCTGGGATTGTAACTGTTTTAGCTCCGCTCTTTGGGTCAAAATCTGCTGCTTGTACACTTGATCGATCAAAGATTTCAAGTTATCAATCATCGCGTTAAATCTTGTATAAATATACTGGAATTCATCCCGGCTTTCATGATAGATTTGCACGCTGACATCACCAAGTTCTACTTTTCGGAATGCCCTGACCAGTCGGTTAAGTGGTTTGTGAATATATTGGTATAAATATAACGAATAAATAAGCATAATGGTCAAAGAAACCGCTGCAAACCACAGAAACCAATTTCTAAACTTCTCAAGAGGTTGGAATACGGCGCTTTCTGGCACATACTTGATTAATAGGGCGCCAAAAAATCTGGATGTCGTGTGGACAGTCAAATATCGTTGACTATCGATGCTAAGAATACGCGCTGAATCAGCTTGTCCCTCAGCACGCCCATTGAGCAATTGCTGTACGATCTGGTCGTTCAGTTCGTTATCCTGATTCGTGACCTCTGTAAATTGCGGACTGCTGAAGATCAGTCCTTCTTCCGGCGTATTACTCATGCCATGTAGCGCCTGCCGTAGCTTATCCAATGATAATTCAATGGAGACGATAAAGATTGGCTCGCGATTGCTCATCGGTAGCAAGTATGGAAAGGCTGCAACCAAATACATGCTACCACGGAAATTAACGACCTGAACCTCGTCCAAACTCGGAAGTTTCATAAGCTCGCCATAAATGTCGCTGTCAAAATCGGATACGCTTAATGCGGATATCGTTTTCTCAATGGCAGGTATGTAGGTATAGACTTCTTTGATGTAAGCGCTACTGTTACGTATGGCGTTAAGTCGTTGTTGTAAGCTTAATATTTTCTGCATTTTTTCAATAGAATTTAAAGATTCAGGAATTGCTGCAAGCGCATTCAAATTCGTGTCACTTAAATAATCAAGTTGCAGAGCTTGTATGCGACTGAACTCATTCTCCAGTCCAACGAAATATTGCGATACTTGCGAAGTCATCGAATTAGATATCTCCGTCTGCAAGGTTCCGATTCCCCAGTTATAGATGACAATCGCCAACGTATACAGCGGCAATAAAATACAAATAAACGAAAGAATTAACCGATTAAGTGCGGTTTTCTTCCATGGATTTCTGATCAATTTCACAATAAGCACCTCCTTGTCAATCTTTACAAGCTATATCCTTTTATAACATAACGGGTACTTATAGGGGCGTCAACTACTTTTAAGAGAGATGATTGTTCGTCAAGATAGTGAACAATTTCACAGATAAGTATAAACAACTGTAACTTCGAACACATCAAATATTAAGAGTTTGAAGCATTAACTATTGTTATCAAGGCAAAATGTTATTCCGCGTACTTACCTGATCTTTATCTAAAAATAAAAAAAATCGTTGCTTAGTACAATGGCAAACTAATAGCCATTACTAAACGAACGATTTCATTGTGTAATAAATATGACCCTCCAACCGTAGTTTAAAACCTAACCTTTTGTTGCCGCTAAGCGTAACTTTACAAACACCAACGGTGCAATGGCTATTGTCCATAACCCAATAACTCCGTATCTTAAGAAATCAGCAATAGCTTCTTCTGGTAGAAATAACTTAAATCCTTCTTTAATTAAGATGACACCAACCAAACCGATTAAGCAAGCGAATACTTTATGTAACCATGACTTTGATATGACGAAATTAATCTTCTCTCTTTCCCATACATGTCCAAGTATAGAGAAAGCTAATAATCCACAAGCTTGATAGGCACCTTCTTGATCTAATCTCCCGTTAGTCATTCCGTGATATAGTGGTAGCAGAATAATTGGAATACTAATAGCTGTCGCTATCCAGATTCGATTCGTTAATGTACTAAGCAATTGATTACGGATAACAAGCGAGGCAATGAGTACGATAACAGCTCCTAAAAACCAACCAAACAAAACATCCTTTGGAAAATGTACACCCGAGTAAAGTCTAGCAAAACCTACTCCAATGATCATAAGAATTGTAAAAACAGTATATGATCTTTTGCGAATAACGGATGCTAAAAAAGCCCATACAGCAAAACTATGCTGTGAATGACCACTTGGGAATGAGTAACCACCTTGTTCTACTAACGATTTAATGCGATCTGCATGCAACTGAAAAGGTCTTAAATATTGAAATAAATCTTTCATAAATACATTTACATAATAGCTAACAAAAAGAACGATCGCTAGCTGGAAACCTACTCTTTTGGATACTAACCAGTAGATGATTGGCAGTAGAATCGTGAAGAACGTCACTTCTCCAGTAAAGTTAATGAATTTTACAATAGAATCTACGAAACTTACACGTAATTCCATTAAGCGTTGTAGCAAATCAACTTCCCAATCCAAAAAGTTCGACACGCAGTTGATTCCCCCCTCAATTCGTCGTTGGTATAATGTTACAATTATAGTATATGGTTTGTACATTGATGTAAATGACTAGATTTATTGATTAATTGAAAGAATTATTGCCTTTAACAGATAGATTTTTTGTGAGGGCTATTCTTGTTCCTCCAATTGGGCATCTGTTATGATTTCTCTCATAAGAGGTGTTACATAAAAACAATTTTCCAAGTCTTCCTCTTCCAACATTGCCCAATAGAAAACTGTATTATGGTGAATGCTTATATCCTCGAGAAGGAACTTCCTAATAGTATTTCTCCAATTCCCCTCAACTCTTTCTATTCTTATGGCATCGTCGTATGATGAAATAATAATAATCATTAATGCAAACTTTTCTTCTGCATTTAATTCTACGATTTTGTAAGCAGACAAAAATTCGGATATTCTTGATGAATCCGACACTACGTATTCCCAATCTTGAGAGAATTCATCAGGAGTAGGTAATCCAATTTTCATTACTAGTCCTTCAATAGCTCCTTTTGTAACATAGTTATGATTGATCGAATTCACCCCCTATTTTTACCTATACTGAAGAATATGCTTTATTAAATGGAAGAGCAGATCTTAAAGTCGTCCCTTTGAATCATGTTTATTCTCATTTCATTATCAACTAATACAAATTCGTTCAATTATTGAAAGATTCTGTATCCTTAATTGCTACATAATTGGTCTTATTTAATAGAATACATCCTTCTAACAGGTTAGATAACCAAGTAGAGATAATATCGAACCCTTCTTCTACTTGAATTTTTCAAAAAATTTGCATTAGATATCACAAGCGTATAGATAAAAAAACCTTGGAGATATACTTCCGCTTCAAGGTTAACGTGTTATTTATCAAAACTAGCTTTCATCTTATAAAACAAATCTAGGTGTTCTTTTTCTCTTTCAATTATTCCATAATGATGGTCATAATTTAGCACAATTTCTTTATAACCAACGATTGTTGAGATCTGTTCACGCATTGGTTCTCCAATAAAATTGAAATAACAAGAATCAGGAATCTTATGTTCAGTTATTTCAAACCATTCATATGGAAACCATACAGGATCTAAGTCTAAATCAGAATCTTGATGGTCAACTTTTAGCAAATAAAACATATAATTATCCCAATTACCGATCGAATAAACATTGTATATTTGCCCAATTACTACTGAATCGCAATGATAATTCTTTGGATATGCTGCTTTCTCTGATAACGAATTACTAGTGTTTGAAATGCATTTTACTTTCATGAAGTACCTCACTTCAATTATTTATCCTTTACGAAGAGTCAACACTTTCTTTAGTTCTATAATGTCCTCGTTATATTGTATATTACAAATTAGTTTATTCTTAAGGACTACATTCGATATTTTACGGATGGAATTCCTTAATACCTGAATTTCAACATCTGTCATTTCAATAATTGCTTCACCGTTTGACGTTCTTTCTAGAAAAGATAATTGAACTTCATTACCATTATCACTCTTTTTACCTCGAACAATATAGGGACCATCCATAAAACTGAAATTTGCAGTTGTTCCAGCTGAAGCATTAGCTAATATGTTAGCCGATTTGTTCCACCAAGTTAATATTACTACAATAAAGTCATTCCAATTTTCAAAAGGAAAGAATCTGTCGTCTAATTGAAAAAACACTTCACCTGTAATTGAACCATTTTCACTTATTTCTACTGTGTCTTCATTAAAAATTATTTGGATCAAATCATCCACCCTAACTATCTCATATTTTTACAACCACGTTTTTCATCTCGTTTGAAGCCAAACCTAACTTCGTAATAGAAAAGGGTGAATAATCTACTCCAAACGAAAAGAATTTCCCGTAATCTCAATATCAGGGTTAAGTTGCTTCAGCTGGATACCGTATTCTTTCTTCATTCTAGAAACATGCAATGACTCCAAATTCGGAAAGTACGACTTAAGTTCAACGAGGTCCACTTGCACATTACACAAAATAAAGTCAATATGTTTGACGAACTTTAATTCTGTAAGCTCACATAAATTCATTTCATTTGGACAGCTGTTTACAATTAATGTTTCTATCTTCTCAAATGTTTTTAATGTCCGCAGATCTAGTTTTTTGCATCCATCTACAATTATTCTTGTAATACTACTATTATCTCCTGTAAAGCGTTCTAAGCTACGGCAACCTAATACATAAATTTCCTTTAAGTCTGGAATGGCAGCTATATTTCCTAACTCCTTAAATTTCCCTTTCCTAAATCCAATAAATTCAAAAGGTACTCCTCTCCACTGGGTAAAATCCACCTCCATTGAGCGATTTAAGTCTAGCTTAGTTAAACTTCTGCAATCAGCAATTGCTGATAAATCTTCTAATCGTTCCACAAATAGATCTATAGATTTTACTTGGGTCTTGGAAATTCGCGAAATATCTCTTTGTTTATTACGAATGGTTTCTATTAAGATGTATTCTCCCTTATCAAACCATTCAATGCCCTCGAAAGTTTTGATATTTTGTCCATATATATGTAATATTCTTAATTCGGATAAAGTGCAAAGTACATTAAGATTAGTCAAAGTTGAATTGTAATTAATGATGAGACGTCGAATACGATCCATTCCTTCTATTTTTCTTAAATGCTCTATAAAAGCATCTGCATCAATTTCTACACCTAATGAATTACTTATTCTCATACTGTCATATTGCGGTTCTATATTCACTAACTGAGAAAATTCACTCTCTTCAACTGTTATCTCAGTCGACATCAGAATCACCCTTCCAAATAAAGAAACATCGATTGGAACAAACGGAATAAAGTATTATTAAGGTATATTCACAAGATTCATTAAATTTTCTATTTCCACATTTATATCCATTTATAATTCCCCGTTACATTCCGATTATTTTTCTGGCTTCTTCCTCCGTCATTGGTTCGTTAACATCTGTCGCTTTTATCACTAATGTAGCATCTTTACCAAGACTTCCTTGATGAGCGAGTTCAATGTCAACGTGACTAACAGGAGCACAATAATCCCGATAATACTGTAATAAATATGATGTTACTACCCCAATATCCTTCTCAGACAAGATTATATTAAATCTTACTCCCTCTTGGGTTATTTCTGATTCTCCCTTTATACTTAATAATATATTGATTGATTCTACTGACTTAGTAGAACATAAAATAACTGATTCTGTAAGTGTATCTTGCACCATCTGTAATTCTAAAATAAGTGGTGGCAGTTCATTATAAGATAACTCAAAACTAATGGACCATGACTCTTCATTATACCGATTTAACAAGATACCACTTAATAAATTAAGTACTCTTTTCATCTTGAGCTTCCTTTCCGTTAGGATAAAAGCGCGTTTTATAATACTTCACCAGATTAGGAATTATCTAATAATCCTATATTTATTTTAATCCATAATTCAATAATTAATAGCAACTCTTCCGTTTCAATAGTACATTCTTCTAGTACACCGTCTGTTGCAAATAAATTACATACTGTAGTGTAATCTTTTCATATATGTAGATCTACGATATTACCACCATATTGTGTTGACTCAATCTTCCCTGTTATAACATCATTAAGCATTTTAGAAAATATTGTTTTTGAAAATCCTTCCATATCATATAGCATTACCTCAACAGGAGCAATTTCTGCAGGCAATTTTATTTTTTTGAAATAAAGTCCATCATCCCTATAATCTATAATAGAATACTTGTATTTCATGATAAATAGCCTCCGATCTATTAAACATATTCACTATACCTTCTCTAATAAAATATCTGGGGCGACGACTTCAATTATTACTTCTTGAAAAGGGATTATATAATGCTCTCTTCAATATGATCATCAAATTCAATCGAAATATCATTTGTGGTCATTCTTATTTCTTCCAAATTTATTGCTATATCGATAAATCCAACCATCTTCCGTGTATAGTTCTCCTGCAAGTCCATCGCTTACTTCCCTAATGTTAACAATACTATTTTCATCTGATTTAATCGTTACCGTTATTTCTTCTTCATTTTCTAACGACCACAACAAATGATGTAATGTTGTATCTACAATTCTTGGAAATAACATCGCTACGAATTTCAGTTGATCAGAGTTAAACGACTTTAGTGTCTCATACAGTTGTTGTGATTCTTCATCTTTCATTCTCCCACTGAATACTCTTTCCCAATCATCAATCGCTTCATCTCTGACCTTACTCATTAAGTACTCGCCAAACATATCTAATGCACTTTTTTGAGTCATCTATAAATTCTCCTTTTAATTATTTTTACCTTGGAACATTAGTTGGGCTCTTACTCCGTTCAGTATCGTATATTGGTATTCCAATTCCTACCTAATAGATTTAATTTTATGCATACTAATATGTAATAAATTTTCTTTTTAACTATTCTGCCATATATCCAGTTTTTTCAACATTCATTTTAAATTTTATTCAAGAAAACCACATGGATTTTTTACATTCACATGTGGCTAAATGTCCCAACTAATTAAGTGCCTTAATCTAAATTTCGTCGTAAAGTCGTTTAGCTGGCCCATAAGTTGGATTTCTATCTAAGACGTCTTGAATAATCGTTTCAGTACTTTTTATACTATTCTCACTTAATAATACAGTTGCATATAGGACTGCTACTCTGTCGTTTTTATTGTTTAGAAAATATGCTTTTTCAATACATTCCCTAGCACTTGTATATTCCCCAATCTTCAAATAGCACCTGTAAAGTAATTCGAATGTCTTGAAATGATCTTGTAATACTACAGATTGTTGGAAAAACTCTACTGCTTTTTTATAATCATTCATTTCATAACATTCCATTCCCAACCCATAGTAATATCTACTATCCTTAATCATTTTAAAGGGACATCTCCTAAGTTTTATTATACTTGCTTCACTAGAATTTTTATTTCATTTTTAACCTTTTCATTCATCTATGATAGCTTTAAGCGAGTATTAATGTCTACTTATTCAGGGTTACCTTCACGTCAAACCAATCAAGGATTCTTTCTTACTAATTCACTCAAACTCTTTTCAACCGCTGCCACAAATGAACAATCTAGATAATCTTTATTTTTTCAATAAAACTTATCTTTCGTAGCCACTTTTCTTGATCAAAACTAATTTCATCCCCATTATTTTCAAGTATAAACTTAGCTAGTAAAATAACAGCCCGATTATCAACAAACGGCGCATCATCATCAATTTCAATTCGTACTCCTTTTCTAAACAGTTCATCACTTCCTACTCTTGAAATACTTGCATTCGATTTCCACATTATACTTTCTAATACCTCAATTGTTGGTAAAGGTTCTGAGCTCCTAACTCTAATACTAATCTCCATTCATAACACCTACTTTAGATAATCAACAGCTTTTCTCAAATTCTTTAATATCTCTTTATATTGACTATAGTTTAATGTCGTATCATTAGTAAAGTAGATGACTGTCTGCTCTTTCTTACGAATTTGATATGGCAATGAGCGCACTAAAAAAACTTGAGGTTTTCCACCACCAATATCACTAAGTAATCAAGTCATCCAGGCAAAAAAATGCAATGTCTTTTCACCCTCTCTATCGGGGCGTAGAATTCAACAGTTGCGAAGAATTTTGAAAAACGTAAGATATTAAAGATAACAAAAAACAGATCAATCATGGTGGAATCTGACCATAATTCACCTGTATTATGTAACGCAATAGAGTTATTTAGGTTGTACTTTTAAATTGCGTGCAAATAAAGAGGTGAAGTCTTGATACAGGTATTACCTGTGTTAGATGTGTTATTGTCTGAATGTCGGTTTCATTCGGCACTAGATAGACCCCACCAAAAATAAACTTTGAAAGGCATGTAGCCAATCAAAGTTTTATTTTTGATGAGATCTATTCTAAACTTTTAATACATTAATCTTCAAAATATTCATCAATATTTTTTTCATCACTACAACCCACTATAAGTTCACAACTATCTGGTGTAAGAAAAACCCCTAATGTTTGAACGGTCAACTCTTTGCTAGCTGGCTCTAGGTGATAATGTCTTCCTTCTTTATAATTATGAGCCAATCTAATCAACTCAGTTCCTAAACCTATTAGGGCATTTTTGCTCAGAAATAATGATACTTTTGAAGACTTAGTTATTTCGTTTCCAATGCTATCAAAAACTTGTAAAACACATACGTTATCTGCCAATCTTTCAAAGTCATCATTTTCATCGTTCTCGATATCAATCAAATATTTCACAATATTATCTCCCTTCTAAAATCTATCAATATTTTTTCATTATTATCCACTAAAATATGATATGACTCTCTAGATTTCCACTTACCAGCAGAGGTTATAGTTTGTATTTCTACATTTAAATTTCTTGATAAAACCTAAACCTGGAACTGCACTTTCCTTCGCATTCTTTTTCAGCGAAGCTGTCATATTGAATTTACTAGTAGAACCCGATTTAACATAGGATAAATAATCAAATCCTACTCCAATCATGACATCAATCGCATAATTAACAATGACTTTACCAAGGAGCGCAATTAGTACTGGGATATTACCGCTTGGATCTACATACTTATTCGGATTATTTTGCACATACGTATACAGATTCAAACTCAGTGGATTTTTATTGTCACCCTCTACGGTGTCCTCACTAATAAATCTA
>Ga0160453_100212_pt1 | contig 56500 bp, 43 predicted proteins | sample HID1971K_E6MG_FD_108228 | JGI IMG/M metagenome (GOLD analysis project Ga0160453, IMG submission 108228) | Enriched millipede-associated microbial communities from UW Madison campus, WI, USA - HID1971K_E6 MG | ecosystem: Host-associated > Arthropoda: Insects > Digestive system > Unclassified ...
TCAACCTGCTTCTGCAGGTGCTCGACGACGGCCGCCTCACCGACGGTCAGGGACGCACCGTGGACTTCCGCAACACGGTCGTCGTCATGACCTCCAACCTCGGGTCGGAGTTCCTCGCCTCGCGCGGCGGAGCCATCGGCTTCCTCGCCGACGGCGGCGGATCGACCGGGTTCGGCTCCGAGAAGGACCTGCGCGATCGGGTCTTCGGCAAGCTCCGCGAGGCGATGCGGCCCGAGTTCCTCAACCGCATCGACGAGATCGTGCTGTTCCGCAAGCTCGAGAAGCCGCAGCTGCAGAGCATCGTGCGACTGCTGCTGGCGGCATCCGATGCCCGTCTCGCCAAGCGCGACATCGGCCTGGTCGTCACCGACGAGGCCGTGGCCTGGCTGGCCGAGCACGGCTACGAGCCCGAGTACGGGGCCCGGCCGCTGCGCCGCCTCATCCAGCGCGAGGTCGACGACCGCATCGCCGACCTGCTCGTCACGGGCGCGCTCGTGGACGGCGGCGCCGTGACGCTGGACGCCTCGGCCGACAGCCTCACGGTGCGCGCCGCCGCGCCGTTCGCGACCGCGGCATGACCCCCGGCCGACACCTGCGACGTCCTGCGTCGCGGGTGTCGGCCGCTCCTGCCAGAGTGGGTGCATGACCCGCATCGGTGCGATCTTCAACCCGTACACGCACACCCCCGACGAGTTCCACGACGCCGTGATCGCGGCCGAGCGGGCGGGCGTGCCCGAGCTGTGGGTGTGGGAGGACTGCTTCAAGCAGTCCTCGTTCGCGACCGTCGGCGCGGCGCTCGCGTGGACCGAGCACCTGAAGCTCGGCATCGGCATCGCACCCATGCCGCTGCGCAACGTCGCGGCGACCGCGATGGAGATCGCGACGCTGGAGCGACTGTTCCCCGGACGCCTGCTGCCGGGAGTCGGTCACGGCGTGCTGCCGTGGATGGGGCAGGTCGGCGCGCGCGTGGCGTCGCCACTGACCCTCATGCGCGAGTACGTGCCTGCGCTGAGGCGGCTGCTCGCGGGCGAGCGCGTGAGCGTCGACGGGAGGTACGTCACGCTCGACGACGTCGCACTGGACTACCCGCCCGCCACGGCTCCGCGCGTCTACGCCGCCGCCGAAGGGCCCAAGACCGTCCGGCTCAGCGGCGAGGTCGCCGACGGCTCGGTGCTCGACTCGCGCCACACCGTCGAAGAGCTGGCCGGGCGCGTCGCCTCGATCCGCGAGGGACGCGAAGCGGCCGGCCGCACCGGAGCGCACGATGTCGTCGCGTTCGTCGTCGCGACCTTCGGGGCCGATGCCGAGGCGCGCGCGCTCGCCGATGTCGGCGACCAGCCCGATCCCGGCGCGCGGGCGCTGTGGGGAACCCCCGAGCAGGTGGCCGACGGCGCGCGCGCCTACTTCGCGGCCGGCGTCGACGACGTGATCCTGCAGCCGTCGTCGCGTGTCGACCTCGTCGAGTTCTACGACGCGGCCGGCGAGGTCGCACGACTCGTGGCGGCCGGCGAATGAGCGCCTCCGTCTCGATCGGGATCGCAGCGGCGGCCGGCGCAGAGGTCGCCGCGCGCATCGCGCCGGTGGTGGAGCGGGCGGGGTTCCACGCACTGTGGGTCAACGACACCCCGGGCGCCGACGCGCTGGAGGTGCTCGCGGCGGCCGCCCGGGTGACGGACCGGCTGGTACTGGCCACGGGCGTGCTGCCGGTCGACCGTCGTTCGCCTGTCGAGATCGTCGAGCGCGTCGCCGCGCTCGGGCTGCCAGTCGAACGCCTCGTGCTCGGGATCGGGTCGGGATCGGGCGGCGCCGTCGGTGCGCTCGCGCGGGTGGAGGATGCCGCGACCGCGCTGCGCGCCGGCTCTGCTGCCCGCGTGGTCGTGGGCGCGCTCGGGCCGAAGATGCGTCGGCTGGGGGCGACCACCGCCGACGGCGTGCTGCTCAGCTGGCTGACGCCGGACGCTGCCCACGCCCAGACCCGTGAAGCACACGAGGCTGCTGCGACCGCACATGTCACGCTGTACGTGCGGGCGGCGACGGACGCCGCGGCCATCGGCCGGCTCGACGCCGAGACCGAGCGGTACGCGGGCTACCCGTCGTACGCCGCCAACTTCGCGCGGCTCGGGATCTCGGCCGCCGACACGGTGCTGCGGCCCGACGGCTTCGACGCCGCGCTCGCCGAGTACCGTGCGGCCGCCGACGAGGTCGTGCTGCGAGCGATCGTCGCAGGTGACACCGCCGACGACTACCTCGCGTTCGTCGAGGCCGCTGCCGCCGCCCGCTAGGCGGGTGTCGGCGGCCGGTGCGAGAATCCCGACATGCTGCTGCAGGAGCTCGTGACGGTGACGGATGCCGTCGCCGCGACGTCGTCGCGTCTGGCCAAGGTCGCCGCGCTCGCGGACGTGCTGCGCCGTCTCGACCCCGACGAGATCGCTCCGGCGGTCGGGTTCCTGCTCGCCTCGCCACGCCAGGGACGACTCGGAGTGGGCTGGCGGAGCGTGGCGAACCTCGATGTGCGGCACGCCGATGACCCGACGCTGACGCTCGCCGACGTCGACGCCGCGCTCGACGTGCTCGCCGCCGCGGACGGGCCGGGCTCGGTCGCGACACGCGCCGCCGCGCTCGAGGGTCTCGCGCGGCGCGCCACGCCGGGGGAGTGGGACCTCATCGCCCGCATCATCCTGGGCGAGCTGCGCACCGGCGCGCTCGAGGGCGTGCTGCTGGATGCCGTCGCGAAGGCCGCCGACCGCGCACCTGTCGCCGTCCGACGCGCGGCCATGCTCTCGGGCGACGTCGGCGAGACCGCGCTGCTGGCGCTGACGGGCGCGGCCGGCGAGCTCGACGCGGTCGGACTCCAGGTCGGGCGTCCGGTCATGCCGATGCTGGCCGCGACCGCGGGCAGCACGGCCGAAGCGCTCCAAGGACTGGCCTCCGGCGGGCCCGAGTCACCAGGGCACCGGGTGGCGGCATCCATCGAGTACAAGCTCGACGGCGCCCGCATCCAGGTGCATCGCGACGGCGACGAGGTGCACGTCTACACCCGCAGCCTCGCCGAGATCACGCACCGCGTGCCCGAGATCGTCGAGGCCGTCCGTGCTCTGCCGGCGGATCGTCTCATCCTCGACGGCGAGACGCTCACGCTCGACGAGGACGGCGCACCCCGGCCGTTCCAAGACACGATGGCGCGGTTCGGCTCCGAGACCGAGGCCGCCGCGGTGCTGCGGCCCTGGTTCTTCGACATCCTGCACCTCGACGGCCGTGACCTGATCGACGAGCCGCTGTCGGCACGGCTCGACGCTCTCGCCCGCGTCGCCGGCGACGCGCGCATGCCGGGGATCGTCACCGATGATCCCGCGACCGCCGAGGCGTTCTCGCGCGAAGCCCTCGCCGCCGGTCACGAGGGCGTCATGGTCAAGGCGCTCGACGCGCCGTACGCGGCGGGGCGACGCGGCAAGAGCTGGCTCAAGGTCAAACCCGTCCTCACCTACGACCTCGTGGTGCTCGCGGTCGAGCCCGGGTCGGGGCGGCGCACCGGGCTGCTGTCCAACCTGCACCTCGGTGCCCGCGACGCCGACGGCGAGTTCGGCGAAACCGGCGGCTTCGTCATGGTGGGCAAGACCTTCAAGGGGCTCACCGATGCGACCCTGCGGTGGCAGACCGAGCACTTCCCGACGATCGAGACCGATCGCTCGGCGTACGCCCTGCACGTGCGACCGGTGACGGTCGTCGAGATCGCGATCGACGGCGTCCAGCGATCCGCACGATACCCGGGCGGTGTGGCCCTCCGTTTCGCGCGCGTCAAGGGCTACCGGCCCGACAAGCGTCCCGATGACGCCGACACGATCCAGGCGCTGCGCGCACTGCTGCGCAACTGAACCCGACCCGCGCGGTGCTGGGTCAGCGCCGAGCCGCGAGATAGCGGTGCTCGGGGCGCCCGGTGGTGCCGTAGCGCAGGCGCACCTCGACCTGGCCGCGGGTCGCCAGTGCCGCCAGATGTCGCTGCGCCGTCGCCCGCGAGATGCCCACGCGGTCGGCGATCTCGGCCGCAGACGCCTCGTCGTCGCCGAGGCCGTCCAGGATGAGCTGCTCGGTCGCCGACCGCGACACCGTGGCAGGCTCGGCGCCGCCGTGCATGATCGAGAGGGCGCGGTCGATCTGCTCCTGCTGGAGGGGGCGATCCGTGCTCAGCACGTTGCGCATGCGCGCGTATCGGTCGAGGCGATCGGCGAGGGCGCGCGCCTCGAACGGCTTGGTCAGGTAGGCGATCGCTCCGGCGCGCAGCGCGCGGCGCACGGTCACGGCATCCGTCGCCGCCGACAGCAGGAACGCGTCGACGTCGACGCCCGCGACGAACTCGACCCCGTCGCCGTCGGGGAGGAAGACATCGACGAGCAGCAGGTCGGGCGCCTGAGCGCGCACCGCCTGCCGCGCCACCCCCAGCGAATGCACCGGGTCCAGCGCGACGAAGCCTGCCCGGGCGGCGACGATGTCGCGGTGAAGCCCCGCGACGCGGAAGTCGTCGTCGATCACGAGCACGCGGATGGGGTCGGTCATGCGTTCTCCTCCAGGTCGGCGGACGGCACGGACGCCGCGTGATCGCCGGTGGGCGGGCGCAGCGCGCCGGGCAGGCGCGCGCCGAACACCGCACCGGACGCCGCGCCGCCCGGATCGATGAGCCACACGTCGCCGCCGTGGCGGCGTGCGAGGTCGCGTGACAGCGGCAGGCCGAAACCGTGTCCGTGCACGGAGTCCTGCTCCGAGTCCGCAACGCCATGCGGCGCGTCGTCGTCGGCGGCGAACGGATCGCGACCCGCCGCGACACCCGCCCCCGAGTCGGTCACCGTCGCCACGAGGTCGTCGCCGTCGCCGAGAAGCGCGATCTCGACCCACGCGGGCCGCTCGTGCGACACCGCCGCCCGGACGGCGTTGTCGACGAGGTTGCCGAGGATCGCCGCGGCGTCCTCGGCTTCGGCGACCTCTCCGAGCAGCAGCGTGTCGGGCGAGATGCGCAGTGTCACGCCCCGCTCGCGCGCCGTCACCGCCAGTGCGCCCACGAGCGACTGCAGGAACGGGTCCGAGACGCGCTCGATGCCGTCGACGGCGAAGTCGACCGCGCCGCGGACGGTGAGCTCGCCGAGGAACGCGCGGGCCTCGTCCACGCGCTCGGCGTCGATCAGCCCCGCGGCCACGTGGAGCCGGTTGGCGAACTCGTGCCGCTGGACGCGGAGCGCCTCGGTCATGGCGCGCACCGTCTCGAGCCGACCCGCGAGCGCCTCCACGTCCGTGCGGTCGCGCACCACGACGACGTGGCCGAGGGCGCGCGCATCGCGCCGCACCGGACGCGTGTCGACGTACAGCACGCGGTCGCCCACCACCGCCTCCACGCCGCTCGCGCCCTCGCGGACACCGCGCCGCACCGGCTCGGGAAGACCCAGGTCGTCGAAGGCGCGGCCGACCGGGTCATCGACCGCCAGCATCCGCTCCGCTGCGCGGTTGCAGACGCGCACGACGCCATCGGGGTCGATCGCGATCACGCCGTCGCCGACCCCTTCGAGCACGGCGGCCTGATTCTGCACGAGCGAGACGAGTTCCTCGGGCTGCAGCCCCAGCGTCAGCCGCTCGAACCGCCGACGCAGCAGCAGGGTCGCCAAAGTGGCCAGTGCGAGTGCGCCGCCCGCGGCGATCGCGATCGTCAGCAGCAGCGCGGGCAGATCGTCGAACACGCTCGCCCGTTCGAAGCCCGCACTCACCTCGCCGACCGGGCGGCCGCCGTCGGCGCCGAAGATCGGCACCTTCGCGCGGGCGGACTCGCCGAGCGTGCCGACCTCCCAATCGACGACCTCGTGCCCCTTGAGCACCTCCGCGAACGGCGTCGAGACGACCTTGCCCAACAGGTCCTGATCGGGGTGGGCGAGCCGGATGCCGTGATCGTCGGTGATCACGACGAACAGCGCGTCGGTGCGCGCCGCCACCGCTGCTGCCAGCTGCTGCAGGGTGCCGTCGCGCAGGTCGGCGGCATCCGGGGTTCCCGGGTCGGCCGAGAACTCGGCGACCAGCGCCTTGACCTCGGGGTCCTCGGCGACGGTGCGGGCGATGTTGAGGGCGGATGCCTCCGACTCGGCCCGCAGCTGGCGAACGCCCAGCCACCCGAACACGGCGACGCACACGGCCACCACGGCGGTCACCGTGGCCAGCTGGACCAGCAGCAGGCGGGTCGCGAAGCGCATGGGACCACTGTGCCTCGCGGACGGTGTGAGCACAATGCGCAGAACATGCGGTACGCGCAGAACGCGTCGCAATGCGGGTTAGCGCGCGCCGCCGGTCCCACCGCGCCTAGCCTCGCGGGAACGCACGACACGACGAAGGAGTCGACACATGCACGCGGTCATCCCGATCCTGCAGGCGGCGGACGACGCCGAAGGCTACGACACGGCGTTCCTGCCGCCCGAGGGCGTGCTCGTCGCGCTCGGGTTCACCATGGTGCTGGTGTTCATGGCGCTCATCATGACGCGGCGCCTGACCCCTATGGTCGCGCTCATCGTGGTGCCGACCGCGTTCGGGCTGTTCGCCGGCGCGGGACTGGGCCTCGGCGACATGATCATCGACGCGATAGCCAGCATGGCGCCCACGGCGGCCCTACTGATGTTCGCGATCATGTACTTCGGCATCATGATCGACGTCGGGCTGTTCGACCCGCTCATCCGCGTCATCACGCGCGTGCTCGGCGACGACCCCGCCAAGGTCGTGCTGGGCACCGCGATCCTCGCCGGTGCCGTGTCGCTCGACGGCGACGGATCGACGACCTTCATCATCACGACCTCGGCGATGCTGCCGATCTACCTGCGCCTGGGGATGAGCCCCGTGGTGCTCACGTGCGTGGCGGGGCTGGTCAACGGCACGCTGAACATCGTGCCGTGGGGCGGTCCGACCGTGCGCGCGGCGACGGCGCTCGGACTGCAGCCGACCGACATCTTCGTGCCGATGCTGCCCTCGCTCGCGGCCGGGCTGGTGATCTCGCTCACCTTCGCGTGGTTCCTCGGTCTCGGCGAACGCAAGCGGATCGGGCTCATCGACACCACCCGTCTGGACGGCGGAGGAGCGGGCGGGGGATTCGCGGCGCCGCGCATCTTCCGGCCCGCGGACGCGAAGCCCGGCGCCCGCGCCACCCTGCGTACCGGCAACATCGTCACCGTCGCGGGCGGCCACGGCGCCGTCGCCCCCACAGCCGTCATCGATCGCGACGACACCGCGATGGCCGACACCATGCTCGACCCGAACCGGCCCACGCTGCGACCGAAGCTCATCTGGTTCAACCTCGCCCTCACGGTCGCGGTGATGGTGCTGCTCGTGCTGGACGTGTTCCCGCTCGCGTACGTGTTCATGGTCGGGGCGGCGATCGCCCTCATGGTCAACTTCCGCAAGCTGAAGAGCCAGGCCGACGAGATCGTGGCGCACGCGCCCAGCATCGTCGGGGTCGTGTCGATGGTCCTCGCCGCCGGCGTGCTGGTCGGCGTGCTGAACGGCACCGGCATGGTCGACGCGATGGCGACGTGGATCACGTCCGTCATCCCGGCATCGCTCGGACCGTTCCTCGCCGTGATCACCGGCATCCTGTCGATCCCGTTCACGTTCTTCATGTCGAACGACGCGTTCTACTACGGCATCCTCCCGGTGCTGGCGCAGAGCGCCGCGCACTTCGGCATCGAACCGGTCGAGATGGCCCGCGCCTCGATCACGGGGCAGCCGGTGCACCTGCAGAGCCCACTCGTGCCCGCCATCCTGCTGCTGGTGTCGCTCGCGAACGTGAACCTGGGCGATCACCACAAGAAGGTGCTGTGGCGGGCGACCGTGGTGTCGCTCGCGATGCTCGCCGTGGGGGTCCTGGTCGGCGCGATCCCGCTGTTCGCGTAGCGTCCGCCTCGCACTCGATGGCGCACGATGCGCATGCGCCAGACTGGGCGCATGCGCATCGTCGTGCTCACCGGTGCCGGCATCTCGGCCGAGAGCGGGGTGCCCACCTTCCGCGGCGCGGACGGGCTGTGGGAGGGGCATCGTGTCGAGGACGTCGCGACGCCGGAAGGGTACGCCGCCGACCCCGACGCGGTGCTGGCGTTCTACGACGCGCGGCGCCGGGCCGTGGCATCCACCGTCCCCCACGCGGCGCACCGCGCCCTGGCCCGCCTGGAAGGCGCGATCGGCGACCGACTGCTGGTGGTGACGCAGAACGTCGACGACCTGCACGAGCGCGCCGGCACCCGCAACCTCGTCCACATGCATGGCGAACTGCGCCGTGCCCGCTGCCTCGCGTGCGCCGCCCGGCCGGCGTGGGACGGCGACCTCATCGACCGGCCGGCATGCCCCGAGTGCGGAGAACGGATGCTGCGCCCCGATGTCGTGTGGTTCGGCGAGGTGCCGTACGGACTCGAGCGCATCGAGCAGGCCGTCGTCGCCTGCGACGTGTTCGTGTCGATCGGCACATCGGGGGAGGTATATCCGGCCGCCGGCTACGTGGCGCTGGCGTCCGCGTTCGGCGCGCGCACGGTGGAGCTCAACCTGGAGCCGAGCGACCCCGCCGTCCCGTTCGACGAGACGCGGACCGGGCGTGCCGGAGAGCTGGTGCCGGCGTGGGTGGACGAGGTGCTCGCAGATCGCGCGTGACCCTGCAAACGAAGAGCGCCGGGGGCGGACCCCCGGCGCTCTTCTCGTACAGCACTGCGCTACATGCGCACACCGCCCGAGCGGACCCTCGAGAGGGCGTCGACGGTGGCCGCCAGGATCAGCACGCCGCCGGTGACGAGCAGGTTGATGCCCGCCGGCAGGTTCAGCAGTCCCAGGCCGTTCGTGATGGTGGCGATGACCAGGGCGCCGATCGCCGCGTGCACCAGGCGACCGCGTCCGCCGAAGAGGCTGACGCCGCCGACCACGGCCGCAGCGACGCCCGACAGCACGATGTCACGACCGACGGTGGCATCCACCGCGCCGACGCGGGCGACGCTCAGCAGGCCGGAGAAGACCGCGAGGGCGGAGCAGATGACGAACGCCCACCACTTGATCCAGCGCACCTTCACGCCCGACCGGCGCGCGGCCTCGGCGTTGCCGCCGATGGCGTACAGGTAGCGGCCGAACTTGGTGCGGTCCAGCAGGAAAGTGCCCAGCCACAGCAGCGTCAGGACGATGGGCACCACGATCGGCACGCCGGCGACCTCGACGACCGACTGGCCGCGGTTCTGGTTGAGGAAGTAGACCACGACCCCGCCGCCGACCGCGATCGCGGCCAGCTTGATGAACACGAGCGACAGCGCCCGGTTCGGAACGCCGGCGCGCGTCCGGCGCGCGCGGTCCCAGAACGCCGTGCCGCCGGAGATCAGCAGCATGACCACGAGCATGACCCAGCCGCCCCAGACCGGCAGGTTGCCGTTCTGAAGCGCGATGAGCTCCGGCACCTCCAGGCGGAACTGGCCGCCGGTGCCGATGACCACGAGCGCCAGGCCCTGGAAGCCGAGGAACAGACCCAGCGTCACGACGAACGACGGGATGCCGACACGTGCCACGAAGAATCCGATGAGCGCACCGGTGGCGAAGCCGAAGCCGAAGCCGATGAGGAGGGCGAGCGGCCACGGCACATGGAACTGCGAGTTGAGCACGACGAACAGGGCCATGCCGACACCGCCGGTCACACCGGCCGACAGGTCGATCTCGCCCAGCAGCAGCACGAAGACCAGCGCGATGCCGAGCACCACGAGGGTGGCCGCCTGGTTCATCAGGTTGGCGAAGTTGCGCTCGGTGAGGAAGTACGGGCTCAGGATCGAGAACAGGATGCCGAGCACGACGAGGCCGCCGACCGCGGGGAGGGCGCCCATGTCACCGCCGCGGACGCGCTGCCACCAGGCGGACAGCTGGTCGCCGAGGCCACCCTCGACGCCGCTGCCGATCAGGTCGCTGGCGACGGGATCGGGGGACGCCTCGGTCCGGGTCACGCTGCTGGTCATTCCGCGCCTCCTTCGGTGCGAATCGTGGATGTGTCGATGATGCCGACGCCGCTCTGCGGGGTCTTGGTGCCGGTGATGTAGCCGACGATGTCGTCGCGGGTGGTCTCGGAGGTCGGGATCTGCGCGACCATCTGCCCGAGGTAGAGCACGGCGATGTCGTCGGCGACGGCGAACACGTCGGCGAGGTTGTGGCTGATGAGCACGACGGCGACGCCCTGCTCGGAGAGCCGCTTGACGAGGTTGAGCACCTGCTCGGTCTGTGCCACGCCGAGGGCGGCGGTCGGCTCGTCGAGGATGACGACGCGCGCCTTCTTCAGCACGGCGCGGGCGATCGCCACCGTCTGGCGCTGACCGCCCGACAGGCTCGACACCTTCTGGCGCACGGACTTGACGGTGCGCACCGAGAGGGAACGCAGCGTGTCGGACGCGTCCTTCTCCATACGGCCCTCGTCGAAGGTGCCGAACGTGAGCTCCTCGCGGCCGAGGAACATGTTCTGCACGATGTCGAGGTTGTCGCACAGGGCGAGGTCCTGGTACACGACCTCGATGCCCAGCGCCGCGGCGTCGCGGGGAGCGTGCAGGTCGCGGTGCTCGCCGTCGATGAGGACTTCGCCCTCGTCGTAGGGCTGCACGCCGGCCAGGCCCTTGATGAGCGTGGATTTGCCGGCGCCGTTGTCGCCGACCAGGGCGGTGACCCTGCCGGGACGGACCTCGAGGTCGACGCCCTTGAGGACGCTCACCGGGCCGAAGGACTTCTTGATGCCGACCAGTCGGATGATCGGCTCCGCGTCGGCGCCGACGGGGCTATCGACGGCGGTGGTGGTGATGATGTCTGACATGCTCGCTTCCTTGCGGGGCTCGGGTGCGGGTTCACGCTGCATGCGAGGGCGCCGCGCCTGGTCGACGCGACGCCCTCGCCATGCGAGCGGACCTTACTTGGTGACTCCGTACTGCTCGCAGGCGGCAGCCACGTCAGCGGTGCAGACGTCCTCGTACGACGCGTCCCCGGCGGCCACGACGTCCTTGACGTTGTCAGGTCCGACGAGCTGCGGCGTGACCTGGATGTAGGGCGTGCCGTCGTCGAGCTTCGCGCTCGTCGAAGGCTTGTCGCCCTTCAGCAGCGACACGGCGGTGTCGACAGCGGCGGTCGCCTCGTCCTTGACCGGCTTGTACACCGTGGCGGTCTGCCAGCCGAGCAGGATGTTCTGCAGGCCCGCGACGTTCGCGTCCTGGCCCGAGACGGCCACGCCGGTCAGGTTGTTGTCCTGCAGGACCTTGATGACGCCGGCCGCGTTGGTGTCGTTGGCCACCCACACGCCGTCGACCTTGCCGCCGAGCGAGGTGAGAGCCTGCTCGAAGTTGGTCTGCGACTTGGCCTGGTCCCACACGCCCGTGGGCTCGGCGGCCGGCTTGATGCCCGCAGCCTCCATGACCGAGACAGCGCCGTCGTGGAACATCGCCGCGTTGCCGTCGGTCGGGTCGCCGCCCATGTACACGACGACCGCGGTCGCCGGGTCCTTGCCGGCGGTCTTGAGACCGTCGAGCACCGTCTGGCCCTCGAGCTCGCCGACCTTGACGTTGTCGAACGAGACGTAGTAGTCGGCGCCGGTGAACGGGCGGTCGTAGGCGATCACGGGGATGCCTTCGTCCTTGGCCTTCTTGGCGACGGCCTCGGCCGCGCCCTGGTAGTCGACGAGCAGCATGACGCCGCAGCCCTTGGTGAGCTGCTGGTCGGCGATCGTCGAGTACTTGTTGACGTCACCCTGGGCGTTCTGGATGTCGGTCTCGAAACCGGCATCCGACAGACCCTCTTCGAGGTACTTCTTGTCGAAGTTCTCCCAGCGCGGCGAGGACGCCGCGTCGGGCAGGATGACGCACGCACGACCCTGGGAGTCGGCACCGGCGTCGGTGCTGCCCCCGTCGTCGTTGCTGCCGGCACAGCCGGCGAGCGTCATGGCGGCGACGCCCGCGAGGGCGGCCGCAGCCAGGAGTGAAGACTTCTTCATCTTGCGCCTTTCGTCATTGAAGCGAGCGGGTGACTCAGGAGCGTCCCTGTGTTCATCGCTGAAAGCGATCATTGACGATGAGTGTTCTTGGCGTCAAGTCTTGAACGTAACGCTTTGGCAACGCACGGGCGCCACGGGGGTGCAGAACGACGCGTCGGGCCGGTGGAGAACGCTTACCGTGCAGAATGCACGGTAAGCGGCATCCATTCGGTGAATTGTGCGCAACCAGCAATGGAGCTCAGTGGATGCCGCCGACGCCCGTGTTCGTCAAGTGAAGGCAGCAGTGGGGCCAAGAGTTCAGGCGCGTCCGGTGGCCGCACGCGTGCGGCGCGACAGCGAGTCCACGATCACCGCGAGGACGAGGACGACTCCGGTGACCATGAACTGCACCGACGAGTCCAGGTTCAGAAGCGTGAGACCCGACGAGATCGACTGGATCACGACGATGCCCACGAGGGCGGAGAACGCCGATCCGCGCCCGCCGAAGAGGCTGGTGCCGCCGATGACGGCGGCCGCGATCGCGTTGAGGTTGACGTCGCCGGTTCCCGAGCTCTGGTTGGCCGAGGCCAGTCGTGCGGCCGCGAGGATGCCGCCGGCGGCGGCGAGCGTGGAGCACAGGACGAACACCGATAGGTAGACGCGGTCGACCCGGATGCCGGCCCGGCGTGCCGCCTCGACAGAGCCGCCGACCGCGTACACGGACCGGCCCCACCGCGTGCGCGTGAGGACGAAGTTCATCACGACGACCAGCGCGAGGAAGAACAGGAACATCACGCCGATGCCGCGATCGAGCGAGAGGTACCAGATCGCCGCGACCAGGAACGCCAGCATCACACCGCTGCGCACCGCGATGGCCGCATAGCTCTGGCTCACCAGATTGGCCGCCGCGCGGCGCTGCGCATGTCGCACGCGCGACCACGCGTACACGCCCACCGAGGCGGCGGCGAGGGCATACGCCGCCCATGGCGGCAGGAACATCTGCTGGGCGAACTGCACGATCCACGAATCGAACGGGATGGCGATCGACCCGGTCTCGCCGAGGACCCACAGCTGCAGCCCCAGGAAGCCGAGCAGGCCGGCGAGCGTGATGACGAAGCTCGGCAGCCCGAACCGGGTGAACAGGTAGCCGTACACGAGCCCGACGAGACCGCCGATCGCGAGGGCGGCCAGGATCGACAGCACGAGGTTCCACTGCATCTGCACGAATGTGACGGCCAGCACCGCGGCCGCCAGCCCCGACACCGAGCCCACCGAGAGGTCGATCTCGCCGACCAGCAGCACGACGACCACTCCGAGGGCGATCGTGCCGATCGCGGCGCACTGCATCGTGAGGTTGACGAGGTTCTCGCTGGAGAGGAACACCGGGTTGAGCAGCTGGAACACCGTCCAGATGACGATGATGCCGAGCACGACCGGCAGCGCGCCGAGGTCACCGCCCCGGATGCGCGCCACGAACCCCTCGAACAGACTGCGGATGCCGCTGCCGCTGAGCAGTCGCTCGTCGGGAGCCTGCTCGGCGAGCCGTTCGTCGCCGCGCGCGCTCACCGGCGCCCGTCCTCGCGGGGGAGCCGCCGTGACCCGGTGCGCGGCATGCGGATCACGGTGCCGCCGATGTCGTCGTCCGGCTCCGGCTCGACGTGGGGCAGGTCGGACGCCGCGGGCTCGGGAGCTGCTCGCACGGGGGCTGCCGCCGGCGTCGCGGAAGAGGTCGCCGCCGGTGGCGCCCAGCGGCCGGACGAATGGTCGACGGCGCCGGTGATGGCCGCGATGAGCGTCTCGCTGGTGACGTCGGCGACGTTGTACACGCCGTTGTTGCGACCGAGGCGCAGCACGACCACGCGGTCGGCGACCGCGAGCACGTCGGCCATGTTGTGGCTGATGAGAATCACGCCGTGACCGCGTTCGCGCAGCCGCTCGATGAGGTTCAGCACCTCGGCGGTCTGGGCGACGCCCAGCGCGGCGGTCGGCTCGTCGAGGATCACGACGCGCGGCTCGCCGATGAGGGAGCGGGCGATCGCGACGGTCTGGCGCTGGCCGCCCGACAGCGAGGCGACGGGAACCCGCACGGACGGGATCTTGGCCGACAGCTCGCGCAGCAGCGTCCAGGTGCGCTGCTCCATGTCGACCTCGTCGAGCGTGGCGCCGTCGCGCAGCTCGCGTCCGAGCCACAGGTTGGCGACGACGTCGAGGTTGTCGCACAGGGCGAGGTCCTGGAAGATCGTCTCGATCCCGAGCTCCTGCGCGTCGGCGGGCGAGGGGATGTCGACCGGCTCTCCGTCGAACTCGATCGTGCCGGCGTCGGGCGGGTGCACCCCGGCGAGCACCTTGACGAGCGTGGACTTGCCGGCGCCGTTGTCGCCGACCAGTGCGACGACCTCGCCCTCGTTGACCCAGAAGTCGACGTCGGTGAGCGCCTTGACCGCGCCGAAGCGCTTGCCGATGCCGCGCATCGTCAGCACGCGTTCGCGCGGTCGTCCGGTCCGCGGGTGCGTCATCGACATCCTCCGGACCCTACCCGATGCCCGCGGCTTCGCACGCATCGGCGTAGGCCGGCGTGCAGATGTCGTCCACGGTCCAGAATCCGTCGGCGACGACGGTCTGCATGATGTTGTCGACGGTGACCGCGACGGGGTCGAGCAGCGTCGACGGCGTGCCCTGGATCTCCATCGGGGCGGTCACGGTCTCGCCGTGCAGCAGCTTCACGGCGACCTCGGCCGCCAGGCGCGCCTGCGGCTTGATCGCCTTGTAGACGGTCATGAACTGGTCGCCGGTCAGGAGCCGCTGGATCGCCGATAGCTCGGCGTCCTGCCCCGTGACGATCGGCCACGGGCTCACGTTCGCGACCCGCAGCGCCGCCACCGCCCCGCCGGCGGTCGCGTCGTTGGCGGCGTAGACGCCGGCGATCTGGTCGCGATGCTGCGCGATCTGCCCCGACACCCATTCCTGCGCCTTCTCGGGGTTCCAGCCGGGGGTGTCGTACTCGGCGAGCACGTGCAGGCCGCTGTCGTCGATGATGCTGTGGGCGCCGTCCTTGAACAGCGCAGCGTTGCTGTCGGTCGGCGAGCCGTTGACCATGAGGATGCCGCTGCCGCCGCCCTGATCGCGCACGCCGTCGACGAACGCGGTCGCCTGCAGCACGCCGACCTTCTCGTTGTCGAACGACACGTAGTACGCGAGGTCGCCGCCGGCGATGAGGCGGTCGTACGAGATGACGGGCACCCCCCGCGTGTTGGCCGACGTCACGATGCTGACGGCCGCGTTGGCGTCGACCGGGTCGAGCACGAGCACCCCGGCACCGGCGGTGAGCGCGGACTCGGCCTGCTGCTGCTGCTTCGCGGCGTCCTGGTCGGCGTTGGCGTACAGCACCTTGTAGTCGCCGAGCTCTGCGACGCGCTCCTCGAACAGCGGCCGGTCGAAGGTCTCGTAGCGGGCGGTCTTGGCATCGGGCAGCAGCAAGGCGATGGTCGCATCGTCGGGTGTGCGCGTCGGCGTCGGCGTCGCGGTGCAGGCCGCCAGCATCGCGGCGCCGAGGAGGATCGTGGATGCCGCAGCCAGGGCACGCCGCAGGCCGCGGTGCGAGGGCGCTGGGCGTCGTCGCGGCCGAGGCAGTCGCGTGAGGGGCATCGGAAGAGCCTAAGCCGTGATGGGCAGGGAGGTCGCACCCGGCAGTTGCGCATCGCCGGTCATCCCGTCGACCGTGACGTGGTCGAGGGCGATGGCGATGGCCCCGCGCGTCTCGGCCCATTCTCCGAACGACGCCTCGACGATCTCGGGGAGTCCCACGGCCGAGGGCAGAGCCGTCCGCTCGAGCGAATGCCGCATCGGCGCGATCAGGATCTCGCCGGCCTGGCCGAGCTCGCCGCCCACGACGATGAGCTCGGGGTCGAACAGGTTGCACAGGCTCGCGGCGGCGATGCCGATGTGGCGTCCGGCGTCGGCGATGACCCGTCGCGCGCTGCCGTCCCCGGCCTCGGCCGCCTGCAGCAGGTCGCCCAGGCGATGCATGCCCTCGCTCGGCGGGAACAGCGACAGCAGGGCCGGCCCGCCGGCATAGGTCTCGAGGCAGCCGCGATTGCTGCAGCGGCAGATCGGCCCGTTCTCGTCGAGCGTGACGTGCCCGATCTGCCCGGCCTTGCCGTTGACGCCGCGGAACAGGTCGCCGTCGACGACGAGGCCCGCGCTGATCGTGTGCCCGACGCGGATGAAGACGGTGGATGCCGCCGACCGGCCGTTCCCCTCGCGAGCCTCCGCCAGCCCGCCGAGGTTGGCCTCGCTGTCGACGTAGACGGGGCGGCCGATGCGGATCGAGAGCGATTCGGCGACGTCGACGCCCTCCCAGCCGCGCAGCAGACCGGGGGTGGACACCATGCCGGTGCGCGGATCGATGGGCGCCGGAAGCGCGAGCCCGACCGCGAGGAGGTCGGGGAGCGTTCCGCCGAGGGTCTCCATCAGGTCGCCCAGGAGCAGGGCGAGCCGGTCGAGCTCGGAGTCATGGCGGTGGTCGAGGGGCAGCGGCAGCGAGGACTGCGTCACGATCGTGCGCGCGGTGTCGGCGATCGCGATGTGCAGGTGCCGTGAGCTGTAGTGCACGCCCGCGACGAGGCCCAGCCGGCGGGCCAGCGACACCAGGGTCGCTCGGCGTCCGCTGCTGGTCGTGAACGACGTGTGGAGCAGCCCGGACGCGGTGAGCTCCTTGACGATGTTCGACACCGTGGCGGGCGAGAGGCCCGTGCTGCCGGCGAGCTCGATCTGGGTGAGGCGGCCGTGACGCTTGAGCGACTCGACGACGCGCGCGCGATTGGCCTCGCGCAGCGAGGTCTGCGAGCCCGGCGGGGCGTTACGGCGTGCCACGGTCACACTGTACCGGACGGTGTTTTTCGGGGGACGGATGATTCCCAGATCGGCCCGGAACTCCGAGGGCGGCAGACCGGCGCCGGTGCGCGGACGACTAGCATCGGTACGCCATGCACACCCTTGTCGAGGCCCTTCGCGCCGCTCTTCCCGCCGATGCCGTTGCGACCGATGCGGAGACGCTGGCCCGTCTCAGCCACGACGACGCCGAATGGGCGCCGTTCGGTCTGCCTGCCGCGGTGGTCTTCGCCACGAGTGTGGACGACGTCGTCGCGGCCGTCCGCATCGCCGCGGACCGCGGCATCCCGATCGTCCCCCGCGGTGCGGGGACCGGGCTGTCGGGCGGGGCGAATGCGACGAGTGGATGCCTCGTCCTGTCGTTGGAGCGCATGACCCGCGTGCTGCGGGTCGATGCCGCCGAGCGCTTCGCCGTCGTCGAGGCCGGGGTGCTGAACGACGACCTGCGTCACCACGTCGCCGAGCACGGGCTGTGGTATCCGCCCGACCCGGCGAGCCAGGCCATCTCGACGATCGGCGGGAACGTCGCGACCAACGCCGGCGGCATCTGCTGCGTCAAGTACGGGGTCACGCGCGACTACGTGATCGGCATGACCGTCGTCCTGGCCGACGGCAGCGTCGCCACGCTCGGACGCACGACGGCGAAGGGCGTGACGGGATACGACCTCACCGGACTGTTCGTCGGCTCGGAGGGGACTCTCGGCATCGTCGTCGACGTCACGGTGAAACTGCGGCCGCTCTCCGGGCGCGAGGAGCGCGCGGTCGTCGGGTACTTCGAGAGCCTCACCGCTGCCGGTCGCGCGGTCGCCGCGGTCTCGGACGCCGGCATCGTGCCGTCGGCGCTCGAGCTCATCGACCGCACCTGCCTGCATGCGGTGGCCCAGTGGCAGGGCTGGGATCTGCCCGACGAGGCGAACGCGCTGCTGCTGGCGAAGGTCGACGAGCCCGGCGCGCGCGGCGACGAGCTCGCCGCGCAGCTCGAGTCGCTGTTCCGCTCCGCCGGCGGCCGTCGTGTGGAGCGTGCCGTCGACGCTGACGACGTCGACCGCCTGTTCGCGGCGCGCCGGCTGGCCTACCCCGCGCTGGAGAGGCTCGGACCGGTGCTGACCGAGGACATCTGCGTCCCGCGCGGCGCGGTGCCCGAGATGCTCTCCCGCATCGAGGCGACGGCCGCCGCGGCGGATGTCGTGATCGCGAACATCGCGCACGCGGGCGACGGCAACCTGCATCCGCTGATCATCGCCCCGGAGGGGGACGACGAGGCGAAGTCCCGCGCCAAGACGGCTTTCGACCTCATCGTCGACGACTGCCGCGCGCTGGGCGGCACCGTCACCGGGGAGCACGGCGTGGGGCTGCTCAAGCTCGCGGGCGCGGCGCAGGAGCTCAGCCCCGTCGTGCTCGGCATGCATCGCGCCATCAAGCGCGCGCTGGATCCGGCGGGGATCCTCAACCCCGGCAAAGCCTTTCCGAACGGAGAATGAGATGCCCACGATCCGCGCCGACGACGGTGTGATGCTCGACCACAGCGAGTACGGCGATCCGGCCGGGCGCCCGGTGGTGCTGCTGGCCGGATTCAAGGCGGCCGCGTCGAGCTGGTGCTACCAGGTGCCGGCGCTGGCGCAGGCCGGCTACCGCGTGATCGCCGCGGATCTGCGCGGTCATGGCCGGAGCGACCGTCCGGACGCCGGTGTCGACATGGCCCGACGCGGTCAGGACGTGCGCGACCTCGTCGACGCGCTCGACCTGCGCGGCGCCGTGCTCGTGGGCGGTTCGATGGGCGCCAACACGATCTGGTCGTACCTGTCGCAGGTCGGCGAGGAACGGGTCGCCGGCGTCGTGTCGATCGATCAGACGCCGCGCATGCTCAACACGGCCGACTGGCCGCATGGCTTCTACGGCTACACCGAGGAGAACGTCGACACGTACTTCGCCGAGGGGATCCCGGACACCGGCCGTGGCACACCGCTGTGGCGGCGGGGAATGCGGCTGGTGCGCCTGCTGCGCGCCATGAAGGGTGCGCAGCGAGCACTCACGGCCGGCGAGCTGTCGCTGCTGGGCGATCACGCGAAGGCGGACTGGCGACCGGCGATCGCGGCGACCGAGGTGCCCGCGCTGTTCGTCGCGGGTGCCGAGAGCGAGTTCTGGCCGAGCGCGCACGCGGCCGCCTCAGCCGCGCTGGCCACGCGGGGCGAATCCGCGGTGATCGCGCACGACGGCCACGCCGCCAACATCGAGCAGCCGCGGGCCTTCAACGCCGGGCTGCTCGACTTCCTCGCGCGCGTCGGCTGAGCGCGCCGACCACGGCGGCTACTCGCGGAGGCGGATCAGGCGCTCGTGCCCGGTCTCTTCGAGCTCGGCGATCGACTCGCGCGCCTTCACGAAGTCGTTGAACGAGCGGTAGCCCAGGGCCTTCTCACTGAACGACGGGTCCATGCGCCGCATGTGTGTCTTGACCGCCGAGCTGTGCAGCCATTCGGCGTCGTCGTTCTTGTCGTGCCCGAGCCGCAGCGCGCGCTCGAGCAGCAGTGTGGCCGTCAGCTGCGGGTCCTCCGCGGGCTCCTCGGGCTGCTGCGCCGACTCCGCGGCGGCAGCCTCGGCGGTGGAGGCGACGCTCTTGGACGTGGCTCGACGACTGCCGCGCTTGGGCGGGGCGGTCGCGCTGGACGGCTCGGCGGCGGGGACGCTGTCGGCAGCGACCGTCTCGACCGCCTCGACCGCCTCGACAGCCTCGACCGGGGCATCCGCCGGCGCCGGCGCTGCGGCATCCGCGCCGGCGGTCGCCTTCGCACCGCTGCGTCGTCCGCCGGATCGCGAGGATCCGCCCGTGCCGGCGGCGACGTCCGTGGCCTTCGCCCGTGAGGCCGACCCGGCCTTGGCCCCGGCCTTCGCGGCCGGTTCGGATTTCGCGGCGGTGTCGGCCTTCGCGACCTTCTCCGCAGCCTTGACCGCCCTCGCCGGCTCCCGTACGACGCGCGGAACGCCGGGCAGGGAGTCGTACGCCTCGAACTCGTCGCACGCGGCCGCGAGCGACTTCGCCGTCGAGCCGGCGACGCCCACGCCGACGACGTAACGGCCCAGCCGCTTGCACCGCTGCGCAAGCGGGACGTAGTCGGAGTCGCCGGCCACGATCACCACGTGGGTGAGATCCGGCAGGCGGAACATGTCTTCGACGGCATCCACGGCGAGCCGGATGTCGGCGCCGTTCTTGGCGTAGGCGGCGGCCGGGAACAGCTGCACCAGATCGACCGCGCGGGCCACCAGCTGCGATCGGTACACCGCGTTGACCGGAGAGGACCAGTCGGCGTACGCGCGGGTGAGCACGAGCGTGCCGAACGATGCCGCGAAGTCGATGATCGCCCCCACATCGATCGTGGCGGCGGAGAGCCGATCGGCGATCTCGGGGTCGTTCGGGTTCTCGGCGATGCGCTGCCGGTCGCGCGAGTACGAGTTCTTGCCGTGCACGCGGTCGTACCACGACATGACGATGTTGTCGAAGTCGAGGTAGACGGCGACGCGCGCGCTCTGCAGATCGGCCATGTCAGTCCTCCCCGGGGTAGCGGACGCCCACGAGGGCCCGGATCTCGTCGAGCGTCGCCATGATCGCGACGCTCTCGTCGATCGGCAGCTCGTCGGAGTCGGTGCGGCCCGCGGCGATGATGCGTTCGGCCGCGAGCGCCTGGTACTGCATGCCGCGGCCCTCGATCTCGGAGCGGTACTCCTCGAGCACCCGGCCGTCGGGGGCCACCACGCGGAACGAGGTCGGCGAGTACCAGACGCGATCGATGTCGATGCGCGCCTCGGTTCCGATGATCGAGGCGGTGTTGGGGCCGGCGGCGCGGGATGCCGACAGCGTGGTCGACAGCGCGCCGGAGGCGTGCGCCATGATCGTGGCGACCTCGGTGTCGGCGCCCGTCTCGCCCAGGCGCGCCGAGGCGACGATCGACAGCGGCTCGCCCAGGATGTCCCACGCGAACGACACCGGGTACACGCCGAGGTCGAGCAGGGCACCGCCACCGAGCTCGAGGGCGTTCAGGCGGTGGGCGGGGTCGCTCGTGATGAGCTGCGTGTGGTCGGCGGTCAGGGCCCGCAGCTCACCGAGCACCCCGGAGGCGACGATCTCGCGGATGCGGATCATATGGGGCAGGTACCGCGTCCACATGGCCTCCATCGCGAGGAGGCCGCCGGCGGCGGCCGCGTCGCGCACGGCTTCGGCCTCCGCGCCGGTCAGCGTGAACGGCTTCTCGACGAGCACGTGCTTGCCGGCCTCCAGGGCGAGCAGCGCGTTCGCGGCGTGCAGGGGGTGGGGCGTCGCGATGTAGACGATGTCGACGTCGGGATCGGCGACGAGGTCCTCGTACGAGCCGTGGGCCCGCGGGATGCCGAAGTCGGCGGCGAACGCCTGGGCCGATTCGAGGCGGCGTGAACCGACCGCGACGACGTCGAGGCCGGCGGTGCGCAGGTCGCCGGTGAAGGCGCGCGCGATGCCGCCGGGGCCGAGGATGCCCCAGCGGAGGGATGCCTGTGAAGTCATGATTCCGAGGCTAGTGGGCGCTCGCCGCCTGCGTATGCTCGTCGCGTGAGTTGTCCCGTCGGGTTCTACCGCGAGCCGGTCTCGGCCAGCTGACGGTCGGCGTCGGTCTCGCCCACGGCGGCGGACACCCCGTCGAGCGCGCGGCGGAGGTCGTCGACGATGTCGCACGGGTCCTCCAGCCCGATCGACAGACGCACCGTCGTCGGCGTGATGTACGCCTCGGCGAGCTGCGCCGCCGACATGTGGCTGTGCGTCATCGACGCCGGGTGCGCCACGAGGCTGCGCGCGTCGCCGATGTTGGCGACCAGACGGATCACCTGCAGGCGCGAGATCACGTCTTCGACGAGACGGAAGTCGGCCTCGGCGTCGCCGGTGGCGTGCAGGTCGAACGCGAACACCGAGCTGGCGCCGTCAGGCAGGTACGTCTGCGCATTCGCGTGCCAGGGGCTCGACTCCAGGCCCGGGTGGTGCACGCGCGCGACCGCGGGGTGCGTCTGAAGGTACTGGGCCACCGCGAGCGCGCTCGCCGTGTGGCGCTCCATGCGCAGGTCGAGGGTCTCCAGGCCCTGCAGCAGCTGGAAGGCGTTGAACGCCGACAGCGACGGTCCGAGGTCGTGCACGTACTTGGTCTTCACCAGAGCGATGTAGGGCGAGCCGGTCTCGCCGAAGCGCTCGACGAGGCTGCCGTCGGGCACGCGCGGGTACGTCTGCGTGAGCTGCGGCCAGCGTTCGGGCTGCGCCGTGAAGTCGAACGTGCCGAGATCGACCACGACGCCGCCGAGCGACGTGCCGTGCCCGCCGAGGAACTTGGTCGCCGAGTGCACGACGATGTCGGCGCCGAAGTCCTTCGCGCGCTGCAGGTACGGCGAGGCCACGGTGTTGTCGATCACGAGCGGCACGCCCGCGCGCCGGGCGACCGCGGCCACCGCGCCGAGGTCGAGCACCTGGGCGATCGGGTTCGAGATCGACTCGGCGAACAGCGCCCGCGTCGTGGGCCGCACGGCGGCCTCCCAGGCTGCGAGGTCGTCCTGGTCGACGAAGGTGACCTCGATGCCCCAGTCTGCGAACGTGTCCTGCAGCAGGTCGACGGTGCCGCCGTACAGCTGGCGTGCCGCGACGATGTGCTCGCCCTGCTTGGCGAGGGCCAGCAGCGCGATCGCGACGGCCGCCTGACCGGATGCCACGCCCGCCGCGCCGATGCCGCCCTCCAGCTCCGCGACCCGGCGCTCGAACACGAGCACGGTCGGGTTGGCGGCGCGGCTGTAGATGTTGCCGTCCTTGCGGAGGGCGAACAGGTCGCGTGCCTCGCTCAGCGAGGCGAACTCGAAGCCGTTGGACTGGTGGATCGACGGGACGGCGGTGTTCTCGGCGAGGCCCGACACGTATCCGGCCTGCACCTGCGCCGTCGCGAAGGAGCGGGGGACGGCGGGACGAATCGCTTCAGGCATGGGAACCATTCTCAGGCCCGCGCCCGTGTGGATCCCGTTCGTGTGTCGTTCTGTTGCAGCCTCCGGCCCACCCGCGGCGTGCGGGTAGTAGTCGCGCGCGGGACACAATGGTCGGATGGCGCAGCTCATCACCCCGGCAGAACTCGACCTCCTCCTCGGCGCCGGCGCGCCCGTGCGCGTCCTCGACGTCCGCTATCGCCTCGACAAGCCCGACGGCAGCGCCGACCACGCGGCGGGCCACGTGCCGGGCGCGGTCTACGTCGACCTGGAGTCCGAGCTCTCCGGTCACGGGGCGGCGACGGGGGGACGGCATCCGCTTCCCGCACGGGACGACCTGCAGGCGGCAGCGCGCCGCTGGGGTCTGCGGGCGGGCGACACCGTCGTGGTGTACGACGACGCGCGCTCCCTCGGCGCGTCGCGCGCCTGGTGGGTGCTCACGCGATCCGGGATCGCCGACGTGCGCCTGCTCGACGGCGGACTGCGCGGCTGGATCGACGCCGGCTTCGCGCTGGAGTCCGGCGAGGTGCGGCCCGAGCCCGGCGACGCGATGGTGCACGACATCACCGAGCCGGTGCTGTCGATCGACGACGCCGCCGCGTACCCGTCGGCCGGCGTGCTCGTCGACGTGCGCGCGGCCGAGCGCTACCGTGGCGAGGTCGAGCCGGTCGACCCGATCGCCGGGCACATCCCGGGCGCCGTGAATCTTCCCACGACGCACTACATGGACGGCGAGCGGTTCCGGGATGCCGCGACCCTGGCCGGCCTCTTCGCCGGCGTGGGCATCGTGCCCGGCGTGGCGGCGGCGGCGTACTGCGGCTCGGGGGTCACCGCCGCGCAGGCGGCGTTCGCCGCGGAGCTCGCCGGGCTGGAGCTCTCGCTGTACCCCGGCTCGTGGAGCCAGTGGTCGAACACGCCCGGTCGCCCGGTCGCCACCGGTGCCGCCCCGGCGGAGGTCACCAGGACGGTCTGACCGGCGGCGGGCCCGCACCCGTGGGCCTCAGGGGACGAGCGTGATCTTGCCCGTCGCGCCTGCCGCCACCGCGCGGTGCGCCCCGGCGGCGTCCGAGAGCGGGAACTCGGGGCCGAGCTCGACCGAGAACGCACCTGCCGCGAGAAGGGCCAGCGTCACCGGCACCGCCTCGGCGCGCCAGGTCTGCTGCTGTGCCGTCAGCGGTTGGGGGGATCCGCCCGAGAAGGCGCGGATGCCCAGGCCCGCGGCATCCGCTCCCCGCACGATCGTGGCGATCCGCCGGTGGTCGGGCACGAGCTCGAGCGACGTGCCCAGCGCCTCGTCGGTGCCCGCCGCGTCGATCGCCACGGTCACGCCCTGCGGTGCCGCGGCGCGCACACGGTCCGCGAGCCCATCGCCGTAGGCGACGGGGATCGCCCCGAGCGCGCGCAGCCGCTCGAACCGGGCGGGCGACGCGGTGGCGACCACCGTCGCGCCCCACAGCACCGCGAACTGGACGATCGCCTGACCGACGGCGCCCGATCCGCCCTGGACGAGCAGGGTGTCGCCGGTGCCGACGGCGAGCGAGCGCAGCGTCTGGTAGGCGGTGCCGACCGGGATGCCCAGTGCCGCGCCCTCGGGGGCGCTCACGTTCGCCGGCCGCGGGTGGACGTGCTCGGCGCGGACCGCGACGGCGTTCGCGTATGCGCCGTGCGCTCCGCCGAACACGACGGCCTCGCCCACCCGGAAGCCGTCGACACCGTCGCCGACGGCGGTGACCACACCCGCGCCGTCCGCGCCGACCCGGCGCGGCTCGACGATCGCCGACGATGCGCGCAGACCTGCCCGCAGCTTCGCGTCGATCGGGTTGACGCCCGCCGCCTCGACGCGGATCGCGACCTCTCCGGGCGCGGGCACGACGTCCGGTGCCTCGATCTCGTGCAGGACCTCCGGGCCCCCGAACTCGGTGTAGGCGATGGCTCTGGTCATGTCGTGTGAATCCCTCCGGGGTCGCGGGTCATTCCCGCACTTCTCTGGGTTACTCGCGCAGGGCTCTGCCGATGCGCTGCAGCGACACCGGCTCGGCCGTCCCGAGCGCCTGCGCGAACAGGCTCACCCGATACTCCTCGAGCAGCCAGCGCGCGTGCTCGATCGCCGTCGGCGCGTCGGCCGCCGGCGGGATCGTCCCGCCCGCCTCGGCGTACACGGCCGCCGCGCGCTCGAATTCGGTCATGCGCTGGCGGTCGCGGCCGGGATTGTCGGGCAGCGCCGTGACGCGGTCGAGCGCGCCGCGCAGGTAGCGCGGAAGGTGCACGAGCCGGGCGGTTCCGGTGCGCGACACGAAGCCGGAGAAGACGAGACCGGCCAGCTGCGACTTGAGGTCGCCCAGCGCGCCCAGGAGCGTCAGCGAGTTCGCGTCGCGCATGCGGCGCTCGACCTCGCGTGCGGCGGTGAGGATGCGGGCGGTGAGCGACACCGTCTGGAACAGCTCGTCGACGATCACCGCCGACAGCGCGTCGCGCACCGCCTCGAAGCCCGCCTGCGTGCGTACCGCCGCGGCAGGCGACACCCGGGCGATGACGGCATCCGCCACCGCAACCCGGCAGTCCTCGACCAGCGCCTTCGCGGACGGATACGGGGATGCCGCCAGCGCGAGCTTCTCGGGCGAGGTGAGGTGGTCGAGCACGTACGCGACGGGCGAGGGCACTGCGAGCAGCACGAGCCTGCGCACCCCCGCGCGGGTGGCACGCGCCGCCGCCTCGGGGGTCGCCTCGATGCGCAGGGCGACCGACGGGCCCTCGTCGATGATCGCGGGATAGCCGCGCACGACGCCGCCGGCCACCTTCGTGTCGACGACCTCCGGCAAGTCGCCGAACGTCCACTCGGTCAGCCCCGTGCGCTCGGCGAACGCCGGGCCGGCCGGAGCGTCGGCAGGGGCAGGGCGCGCCGGACCGGCAGGGCGGTTCGAGGGCCGCGCCGGCGCATTCAGGGAACGCGACACGGAGGCGCGGGCCCGGTCGGCGAGCCGGGCCTGCAGCGTCGCGAGGTCGCGGTCCGAGCCGACCGTGCGGCCGCGCTCGTCGACGGCGCGGAACGACACCTGCAGGTGGCCGGGCACGCGTTCGAGCTCGAAGTCGGCCGCGGTGACGGGCTGGTTGGCCACGCGCTGGATGCGGGCGGCGAGCGCATCGCGCAGCGGCGTCGGCGGCAGCCCCTCGTGCGCTTCGGGACCGAGGCCGGCCAGGTCGGCGGCGAAGGTCGCCGCCCAGTCGGCTGCGGGCACCACGTGCCGGCGGATCGACTTGGGAAGTGCCCGCAGCAGCGCCGTGATGAGCTCGTCGCGCATGCCCGGCACCTGCCAGTCGAAGCCGTCGGGACGCAGCTGTGCGAGCAGCGCCAGCGGGACCACCGCGGTGACGCCGTCGTCGGCGGCGCCGGGTTCGAACCGGTACGCGAGCGAGAGCACCTGATCGCCCTGGTGCCAGCGAGCGGGGAAGTCCCGTTCGTCGCCGCGCGAGGCCTCGTCCACGAGGTCGGCCTCGGTCATGTCCAGCAGCCGCGGGGTGCGGGTGGCGGCATCCCTCCACCACGTCTCGAACGAGCGCGCGTCGAAGACGTCCTGCGGCAGGCGCGCGTCGTAGAACCGGAACACCGCTTCGTCGCCCACCAGGATGTCGCGACGGCGCTCGCGCTCCTCGATCTTCTCCAGCCGCCGGCGCAGCTCGAGGTTGCGGCGTTCGAACGCGGTCAGGCGCTTGTCGAGGTGCGAAGAATCCCATTCGCCCTCGACGAGCGCGTGACGCACGAACAGCTCCCGCGCGAACGGCCGGTCGAACCGGGCGAGCTGCACCCGCCGCTTGGGCACGATCTCCAGGCCGAACAGGGTGACCTTCTCGTACGCGGATGCCGCGCCCGACGCCTTCGACCAGTGCGGCTCGCTCAGCGAGCGCTTGGCGAGGTCGCCGGCCAGCGGCTCGGCCCACTCCGGGTCGATCGCGGCGACGGTGCGCGCGAACAGGCGGCTCGTCTCGACGACCTCGGCGGCCATGACCGCCTGCGGGCGCTGCTTGCGCAGCCCCGACCCGGGGAAGATCGCGAACCGGGTGCCGCGCGAGCCGAGGTACTCGGCGGGCGGTGTGCGGCGCTTGGCGTCGCCGCCGGACTGCCCGCGGCCCGCGGGGCGCGTCGTGGAGCGCTCATCGAGCACGCCCAGCTGTGACAGCAGACCGGAGAGGATCGCCTTGTGCACCTCGTCGGGGTCGGCGGCGCCCGCGTCGTCATGCCCGCGGCGGGGCGCCCCGAGGAGCGTGCTGAGCTGGCGGTGCACGTCCGCCCACTCCCGCACGCGCACGTAGTTGAGGTGCTCGGCGCGGCAGAGCCGCCGGAACGCGCTGGAGCCGAGCTCGGCCTGCTTCTCCTGCAGGTGGTTCCACAGGTTCAGGAGGCTGAGGAAGTCGCTGGTGGGGTCGGCGAACCGGGCGTGCAGCCGGTCGGCCTCCTCGCGCCGCTCCTCCGGCCGCTCGCGCACATCCTGGATCGACAGGCCGGCGACGATCGCGAGCACGTCGCGCAGCACCCCCGTGCGCCGCGCCTCGATCAGCATGCGCGCGAACCGCGGGTCGATCGGCAGACGCGAGATCTCGCGGCCCAGGTCGGTGAGTCTCCAGTCGGTCGTTGAGCGGGCGGAGCGAGACGAAACGCAGCCGAGCTCCACCAGCAGGTCGAACGCGGCCTTCACGCCGCGCGAGTCCGGGGGAGTGAGGAACGGGAACGACGAGATGTCGCCGAAGCCGAGCGACAGCATCTGCAGGATCACCGACGCCAGGCTCGTGCGCAGGATCTCCGGTTCGGTGAACTCCGGCCGCGCCGTGAAGTCGTCCTCCGCATACAGGCGGATCGCGATGCCGGGGCTCGTGCGCCCGGCACGACCCGACCGCTGCTGCGCGGATGCCTGCGACACCGGCTCGATGGGCAGGCGCTGCACCTTGCTGCGGTTGCTGTAGCGCGAGATGCGCGCGGTGCCGGTGTCTACGACGTAGCGGATGCCGGGCACCGTGAGACTCGTCTCGGCGACGTTGGTCGCCAGGATGACACGCCGGCGGACGCCGGCGACCTGCGACGGCTCGAACACGCGGTGCTGCTCGGCCGCCGACAGCCGTCCGTAGAGCGGCAGCACCTCGGTCGGGGCGGCATCCCGCGCGTACAGACCGCCGACGGCGTCGGCGGCATCCCGGATCTCCGCTTCGCCGGGGAGGAACACCAGCACGTCGCCGGCGGACTCGCGGTCGAGCTCGCGCAGGGCCGACGTGATGCCGTCGACGTCGTCGGACTCGTCCTCGCCCTTGGCGGGCTTGGCCGGCGGGCGGTAGCGGATCTCGACGGGGTAGGTGCGGCCCGACACCTCGATGATCGGCGCGGGCGTCCCGTCGGGCTCGGCGAAGTGCTTCGCGAAGCTCTCGGGGTCGATCGTGGCGCTCGTGATGATGACCTTGAGGTCCGGGCGCTTCGTGAGGATGCGTCGCAGGTACCCCAGCAGGAAGTCCACGTTGAGCGACCGCTCGTGCGCCTCGTCGACGATGATCGTGTCGTAGCGGCGCAGCAGCCGGTCGCGGTGGATCTCGTTGAGCAGGATGCCGTCGGTCATCAGCGCGATGCTCGTGTCGGCCGACACCTTGTCGGTGAAGCGCACCTTGTAGCCGACGGTCGTGCCCAGCGGAACCTTCAGCTCCTCGGCCACGCGTTCGGCGATCGTGCGCGCTGCGAGGCGGCGCGGCTGCGTGTGCGCGATGCGCGTGCGGCCGAGTTCGAGCGCGATCTTGGGCAGCTGCGTGGTCTTGCCGGAGCCGGTCGCGCCGGCCACGATCACGACCTGGTGGTCGCGGATCGCCTGTGCGATCTCGTCGCGCGCCGCGCTGACAGGAAGCTCGGGTGGATACGAGATGACGGGTGCGGGCGCGGACATAGCCTTCGATCGTATCGCGACGCACGGGGCCCGTCCGCGCCTCGTCGCAGGAGCCTAGGCTGGATGCATGACAGTTCCCACCGTGACCTTCAACGACGGCAATCAGATCCCGCAGCTCGGCTACGGCGTGTTCCGGGTGCCGCCGGCAGACACCGAGCGGGCCGTGAGCGAGGCCCTCGAGGTCGGCTACCGTCACATCGACACGGCGGCGATCTACGGCAACGAAGAGGGCGTCGGCGCCGCCATCGCGGCGAGCGGCATCGCCCGCGACGAGCTGTTCGTCACCACCAAGCTGTGGAACGACCGTCAGGCCGGCGACGAGCCGAACGCCGCGCTCGCCGAGAGTCTCGAAAAGCTCCGTCTCGACCAGGTCGACCTGTACCTCGTGCACTGGCCCGCGCCGGCCCACGACAACTACGTGCACGCGTGGGAGAAGCTCGTCGAGCTGCGCGGTCAGAGCCTGACCCGCAGCATCGGCGTCTCGAACCACCTCGTTGCGCACCTGGAGCGCATCGTCGCCGCGACCGGCGTCGTGCCGGCCGTGAACCAGATCGAGCTGCACCCCGCATACCAGCAGCGCGACATCACCGACTGGGCAGCCGCGCACGATGTGCGGATCGAATCGTGGGGTCCGCTCGGCCAGGGCAAGTACGACCTGTTCTCCGCCGGCCCCATCGCCGCGGCCGCCGAGGCGCACGGCAAGACGCCCGCCCAGGCTGTGCTGCGGTGGCACCTGCAGAAGGGCTTCATCGTCTTCCCGAAGTCGGTGCGCCGCGAGCGTCTCGAAGAGAACCTCGACGTCTTCGACTTCGAGCTGAGCGCCGACGAGATCGCCGCGATCGACGCCATGGATCCGGGCGACGGCTCGGGTCGCGTCAGCTCGCACCCCGACGAGGTCAACTGACCTCCTCCCCACTCCCGGAGCGGATGCCGTGAACCCTCGCCTCGCGGATGCCACGAGCCCGTACCTGAGAGCCCACGCGGGCAATCCGGTGGCGTGGTACCCGTGGGGCGAGGAGGCGTTCGCCGAGGCGCGGCGGCGCGACGTGCCCGTCATGGTGTCGATCGGCTACTCGACGTGCCACTGGTGCCATGTCATGGCACGGGAGTCGTTCGAGGATGCCGCCACCGCCGCCGACCTCGACGCGGGGTTCGTGGCCGTCAAGGTCGACCGCGAGGAGCACCCCGAGGTCGACGCCGCGTACATGGCCGCGGCGGCCGCCTTCACGCCGAACCTCGGCTGGCCCCTCACGGTCTTCGTGACCCCCCGGGGGCGCCCGTTCTACGCCGGCACGTACTTCCCGCCGATGCCCCGTGCCGGGATGCCGGCGTTCCGTCAGGTGCTGGCCGCCGTGGTCGAGGCGTGGACCGAGCGGCGCGACGAGATCGACCGCACCGCCGACGCAATCGTCGACGCCCTGGCCGAGGCGCGCTCGTCCGTCGGCGACCGCGCGACGCGTGCGCTCTCCGCTGACGACCTGATCGCCGCCGCCGAGGCGCTCGCTGCACGCGAGGACCCGTGGCACGGCGGGTTCGGCGATCCGGCCGCCGGGGCGCCGAAGTTCCCCGTCGCCACGGCGCTGCGGTTCCTGCAGGCACCGGTCGTCCGTGAACGGGCGGCCGCGGCATCCGCCGTCGCCGATCGCGCGTTCGCGGCGATGGCGCACTCCCCGCTGCGTGACCCCGTCGAGGGCGGGTTCTTCCGCTACGCGACGCGCCCGGACTGGACGGTGCCGCACTACGAGCGCATGCTCACCGACAACGCGCAGCTGCTCGACGTAGCGCTCGACGCGTCTCCGGTGCGGCCCGATGTCGTCCGGGGGATCGCGGGGTTCCTGATCGATGTGCTGCAGCAGCCCGGCGGCGGCTTCGGTGCCGCGCAGGACTCCGAGTCGTGGATCGACGGCGCGCGCAGCGAGGGCGGGTATTACACGAGGGATGCCGGCGGCCGTGCCGAGCTGGAGTCCCCGGCTGTCGACGGCAAGGTCGTGACCGGCTGGAACGGGCTCGCGATCGGCGCGCTCGCCCGTGCGGGCGCACGGCTGGGCGAGCCCGCATGGATCGAGGCCGCGCAATGGGCCGCCGACGCCGTGCTGGAGACGAACGTCGCCGCCGACGGACGGCTCCTGCGGGCCTCGCTCGACGAGGTCCCGTCACGCTCGGCGGGCACCGTCGCCGACTACGGTCAGTTCGCGGGCGGGCTGGCGGCGCTCGCCGTCACCACCGGCGACGTCGCCTACGCCGTGCGGGCTCGTGAGCTCGTCGACTCCTGCTTCGACGCCGACAGCGCGCCGGCGTCTCCGGGCGGCGGCGACCCGGTGCTCGCGCAGCAGGGCATCGGTGCGCCGGACGCCGCCTCCGACGCCGACGAGCCGTCCGGCCCGGCGGCACTCGCGGCGGCAGCCGCCGCACTGTGGCTGCTCGGCGCCGACGACACCGGCGCGGCGTACCGCGAACGGGCGGAGCGGCTCGTCGCCACCCACGCGCCGGCCGCGCTCGCCCAGCCGCTGGCCTACGGCGCGCTGCTGCGCGTCGCCGCGACGCTCGCCGTATCGCCGCGGCAGGTCCTGGTCGTGACGCCCGAAGCCGATGACCCGCTCGCGACCGCGGCGCGTGGCATCCCGGCCGACGTCGTCGCCGTGGTCACGCCGGAGCAGGCGCGCGCATGGGCGGCCGCCGGGTTCGGGCTGTTCGCCGACAAGGACCTGCGCGACGGGCGGGCGACGGCGTACGACTGCCGGGACTTCGCGTGCCGCCTCCCTGTCACCGATCCGGCGGCGCTCACGCCCTGAGCCGGTGGTGCGGGACCGTCAGATCCAGCCCGTCATCCAGGCGTGCAGGTGCCAGAAGTCGTAGGTGACGTCCATGGCCGTCACCACCGGGTACCAGAACGCCGACAGCGCCAGAGCCACCCCGAGGAACACGAGCACGAGCCGCTGGCCGGTCAGTCGCCGATACTCCGCCGCGCCGGGAGGACCGGCGATGTCCTTCAGCGCGAACGTGAGCGCCAGCAGCATGAACGGCAGGATCAGCACGGTGTAGAACTGGAAGACCGTACGCGCGGGCAGGAACAGCCACGGCACGTAGCTCACGGCGACCCCGGTCAGCACGAGGGCGTACCGCCAGTCCCGCACGACGACGAACCGGTACGCCAGGTACAGCACGGCCGCGACACCCGCGTACCAGATGAGCGGGTTCGGGATCGTCGAGATGACCTGTGCGCACCCGTTGGCGGCCTCGCAGCCGTTCGCGCCCAGCGCGTCGTGGTGCCAGTACACACCGGTCGGGCGCAGCAGCAGCGGCCACTGCCAGGCGGGGCTGGCATACGTGTGGCCACCGGTGATCTGCGACGTCGATCGGTACATCGACTCGTGATAGAGCCACAGGCTCTCCAGCGCGTTGCCACCCGAGCCGCGGTCGTAGCCGCCGTCGGTCACGAGCCACCCCGTCCACGAGGCCAGGTAGACGCCGAGTGCGACGGGGATGAACAGCACGAACGTCGCGAGACCCTGACGCACGGCATCCGTCGGCCAGAACAAGACGCCCGCGCGTCGTCGCGCGAGCGCATCCGTCACGACCAGGTAGATCCCGAGCCCCGCCAGCACCCAGGCGCCCGACCACTTCACGGCGCTCGCAGCACCGAGGGCGGCCCCCGCGGCGATGATCCAGGGGCGGTTCCACAGGATCGGGCCCCAGGAGGGCGGCTCGTCGCCGTCGTAGCGGGCGGCGACCGTCGTCGCGATGCGGGTCATGGTGCGTTCGCGGTCGCGCAGCACGAACAGGAACGCCAGCAGGACGAAGAACGTGAGCGATGTGTCCAGGAGCGCGATGCGGCTCATCGAGATCGCGAGGCCGTCGACGGCCATGAGCAGTCCCGCCACCACCGCGAAGGTGGTCGAGCGGGTGAGGCGCTTGGCGATCAGCATCAGCAGCAGCACCGACGCGGTGCCCAGCAGCGCCGTGGTGATGCGCCAGCCCCAGCCGGAGTCGGGGCCGAAGACGAGCATGCCGAGCCCGATGATCCATTTGCCCAGCGGCGGGTGCACCACGAACGACGGATTCGCCGTGAAGACGTTCGGGTCGCCCGAGAGGAAGCTCTCGTTCCCGTCGGCCGGCCACGAGCCCTCGTACCCGAGGTGCAGCATCGACCAGGCGTCCTTGACGTAGTACGTCTCATCGAACTGGTTCATGAGGTCGTGCGCCGCGGAGAGATTCCACAGCCGCAGCACGCCGGCGAGCACGACGACCAGGGCGGGGCCGAGCCAGCGGTACAGTCGCTGCGCCCGCGGGCCCGCCGTCACGAGCACCGCGAACCGGTCGTACAGGCTCGGGCGCGGGGGCGGCAGAAGGGGCGCGGCAGGCTGGTCGGCCTCGAGGCGCGGGGCATCCGTCACCCGGCCCAGTCTAGGCGGCGGCCTCTGACCAAGCTGGGAGCCGAGTCTAGGCTGAGGGCGTGATCATCCTCGCGGCGACCCCCATCGGCAACCTCGGGGACGCGTCCCGCCGGCTCGTCGAGGCGCTCGAGACGGCGACCGTCGTGGCAGCCGAAGACACCCGCACGACGCAGCGCCTGCTGGCAGGGCTCGGGATCGCCAACCGGCCGCGGCTGATCGCGCTGCACGACCACAACGAGAAGGACCGGGCGCCCGAGATCGTCGAGCTGGCGCGCGATCAGGACGTCCTCGTGCTGAGCGACGCCGGGATGCCGACCGTGAGCGATCCGGGCTACGGCGTGGTGTCCGCCGCGGCCGAGGCCGGGGTCGTGGTGACGGCCATCCCCGGCCCGAGCGCCGTCGTGACCGCGCTCGCCGTGTCGGGCCTGCCGACCGACAGGTTCAGCTTCGAGGGGTTCCTGCCGCGCAAGCCGGGGGAGCGGGCCTCGACGCTGCGTGGCCTGGCGGCCGAGCCACGCACCATGGTGTTCTTCGACGCGCCCTCTCGCGTGGCGTCGACGCTCGCGGCCATGGCCGCGGAATTCGGTGCCGACCGGCGGGCGGCGGTGTGCCGTGAACTGACGAAGCTGCACGAGGAGGTCGCGCGCGGCACGCTCGCGGAGCTCGTCGCATGGGCCGAGGACGGCGTCCGGGGCGAACTCGTCGTCGTCGTCGCGGGCGCCCCCGCGCGGGCTGTCGCATTCCCCGACGCTGTCACGCAGGTGCTCGAGCTCGTACGCGACGGGATGCGGCTGAAGGAGGCCGCGGCCGAGGTGTCCGGACTCACCGGACACTCCAGCCGCGAGCTGTATCAGGCCGCGCTCGCCGTCCGCGGATAGCTCAGCCCTTGACGGAGCCTGCGGTGAGGCCGCCGACGATGTAGCGCTGCAGCGACAGGAACAGGACGAGGACGGGGATCGCCGCGATCACGGCGCCCGCCGCGAACAGGCCCCAGTTGGAGGCCAGCTGGTTCGAGACCCATTGGTACATGCCGACCGCGAGGGTCCAGTTGTCTTCTGACACCAGGACGATCCTCGCGATGATGTAGTCGCCGAACGCGGCGATGAAGGCGAGCAGGGCCACGACGGCGAGGATGGGCGTCACGAGCGGCATGACGAGCCGCCAGAAGATCTGCGCGTGCGTCGCGCCGTCGATCTTGGCCGACTCGTCGATCTCGATCGGGACGGTGTTGAAGAACCCGTACATCAGGAAGGTGTTCACGCCGAGCGCACCGCCCAGGTACACGCAGATGAGCGCGATCTTGGAGTTCAGTCCCAGGGCGGGCACGACCTCGCCGAGCGTCAGCAGCATCAGGAAGATCGCGACGAACGCGAGCGCCTGCGGGAACATCTGGATGATGAGCAGGCCCGTGAGCCCGGCGCGCCGCCCCGAGAAGCGGAAGCGCGAGAACGCATACGCCGCCGCGGCGCCCATGAGGACGGCGCCCACCGATGCGATGCCGCCGATCAGCAGGGTGTTGCCCGCCCACGTCCAGAACTGCGTCTGGCCCAGTGCGAAGAAGTTCGACAGGTCGACGACACTGAACAGCGCGTTGCTGGCCGCCAGGGTGCCGTGCGGGTTGAGCGAGGCCGACAGCACGTAGACGAGCGGGAACACCGCGTAGAACACGATGACGACGGCGAGCAGGTACTTCCAGCCGACCTCGAGCAGCCAGCGGCGCCGACGGGCCTTGCGCCGGGGGTCGGGAGCGGTCGTGGCGGCGGACGTCGAGACGGCCGTGCTGGTGGACATCACTGGAACTCCTCGAGCTTGCGGGTCTGCCGGAACGCGATCGCCGAGATGCCCCCGACCACGGCGAACACGAGGATCGACAGCGCGCTCGCGAGACCGTAGTCCGCGGCGCCGCCCGAGACCCCCGAGATGTCGTAGATCGCCGAGATCAGGATGTCGGTGGCACCGAGGGCGTACGGCGCGCCGGGGATCGACGGACCGCCGTTGTTGAACATGTAGATGACCGTGAAGTTGTTGAAGCTGAACGCGAACGACGAGATCAGCAGCGGCGCGGTCGCCACCAGCACCAGCGGCAGGATGATCGACCGCAGCTGCCGCGCGCGGCCGGCACCGTCGATGGATGCCGCCTCGAGGGTGTCCTGCGGCAGAGCCTGCAGCGCGCCCGTGCACACCAGGAAGTAGTACGGGTAGGTGAGCCACAGGTTCACCCAGACGACGGCGGCGCGCGCCAGCCAGGGATCGCCCAGCCAGTTGATGTGCGCGCCGAAGAAGAAGAGGTCGTTGATGACGCCGAACTCGGCGTTGAACATGCCGCGGAACAGCAGCGCCGACATGAAGGCCGGGAACGCGTAGGGGAGGATGTAGAGCGTCCGCAGGAAGCGGCGGCCCTTGATCCGGGCGTCGTTGTAGATGAGGGCGAGCAGCAGGCCCAGCGCGAACGGCAAGAGCACCGACAGCGTCGCGAACACGAACGTCCACACGGTGACCGACAGCAGCGTTCCCGCGAGGGCCGGGTCGGTGAAGATGCGTACGAAGTTCTCGAAACCCACGTTGACGTACCAGCCGGCGGGCAGGGTCGACCCGTCCTCGGCGACGAAGGATCCGCCGTCGTCCGCGGTGTAGACGGTGCCGGTCGTTGTGTCGGTGATCGTCTGCGTGTCGGCATCCCACACCAGCGTCGATTCGTAGACGGCCCCGGTCGAGCCGTCGCGCGTGCGGAGGGAACCGTCGTTGGGGTCGTCGGAGACGGGCACGCGCAGCGCCGCGATCTGCGCCTGCAGGTCAGCGTCGGTGATCACCGTGGCCTTGGGGATGACGTTCCAGCCGGGCACCGCGACAGGGGCTCCGGCCTGGCCGATCTCGGCTCCGCGGACGTCGTCGAGCGGCTGATCGGCGGTGCCCGCGAGCACATCGCCGTCGTCGTCGACGATCGCGAAGCCCAGCTGGTCGCCGCGCTGGAGCACCGACAGCGGATAGGTGGGAGAGTCCTCGACGCGACGCTCGCCCTGGATGAGGGCCGCCTCGACGGCCTGCTCCTGCGTGCCGGCGTGACCGGTGCCGTAGTTCGTGAACGCGATGTAGGCGGTGTATCCGAAGATGAACACCTGGAACACGAGCAGGAACACCAGACCCGGCACGAGGTACTTCAGCGGCAGTGCTCGCCGCGTGAAGTAGACGACGTCGGCGGCCAGCAGGAGCACCAGCATGCCGCCGAAGACGACCCATGACTCCGCCCGGAAGGCGCTCAGCAGCGTCATCACGCCGAACGCGTTGACGAGCGCCATGAGCACGAGCTTGACGATGAATCCCGCGCCGGGACCGCGCCAGCGGCGCGCGTGCGATTCGCGGGGAGGGGCGTCCGTGGTCGCCGGCGGTGAGGGAGGTGCGTCCACCGTCATGCGTGTGCTCCTGTCGAAGGAAGTCGGGCCGGGGTGAAGGGGTGGGGTCCGGGAGGCGGGGAGAGGCACTCGCCCGCCTCCCGGAGCAGGGGCCGACTCTCGTTCAGTCGGCGGTCTTGCCGATCAGCGGGCTCAGCCCTTGACCGCGGTCTCGACGTCGGTGACCATCTGGTTCCACGTCGACGCGGGGCCGGCACCGTTGATGATCTGCGACTGCGCGGCGTTCCACAGGTCCCACACCGAGCCCATCTCGGGGATGCTCGGCATCGGCACCCCGTTCTGCGCCGACGCGAGGAAGCCCGCGATGATCGGGTCGGAGGCGACCTCGGTCGCCAGCGTCGACCACGCCGGGATGCGCGGGTCGGCCTCGTACAGGGCGCGCTGCGCCTCTTCGGTGCCGAGGTAGTCCACGAGGAACGACTGCGCGAGCAGCTTGTTCTTGGACTGCGAGCTCAGGTAGAAGCCCTGCACGCCCACGAACGGCGCCGCGGGCTGGCCACCCGCCGACGGGATGGGGCTCACGACGATGTTCTCCACGTCCGGGTAGGCGCTGATCGCCCACGGGCCCTGGATCGTGTACGGCGCTGCGCCCGAATTGAAGAGCTCGTTGTTGATGTCGTAGTCGACGGTCGTCGAGATGTAGCCGGTGCCGTTCTTGCCGTTGGCGCCGAGCCACTGGGCGAACGCCTCGCCTGCTGCACCGCCCATGCCGACCTCGGTCGTGTAGGAGCCGGAGTCGTCCTGCACGAACACCGGCGCGCCGAACGACGTCTGGAAGCCGTACATCGTGTAGCCGTCGCCGGTCTCGCCGTTGGTGTTGATGACGAACGGACGCTCGGTGCCGGCCGCGAGGCCCTTCTGGATCATGTCGTCCCACGTCGCGGGCGCGTCGCTGCCGACGAGGTCGGCGTTCTGCACGAGCGCGATGGTCTCCAGCGAGTAGGGGAGAGCGTACAGCTGGCCGTTGTAGGTCATCGCCTCGAGCGCGACGGGCTCGAACTCCGACGCCTTGTCGCCGAGGTCGATCGTGTCCACGACGCCGGCGGCCACGAGCGCCCCGAGCCAGTCGTGTGCGCCGACCGTGATGTCGGGGCCCTTGCCTGTCGGCACCTGGGCGATGAAGTCGTTGCGGAGGTCCTCGAAGTTCTTCTTGACGATCTTGACGCTCGCGCCGGTCTCGTCCTCGAACGCCTTCGCGGCGTCCTTGACGGCGGCCTGACGCTCCTCGTCGGTCCAGATGACGAGCTCGGCGCCCTTGCCGTCGGCGTCGGCGTTGCCGTCGTCGCCGCTGTCGGCCGACCCGCCGGCGCAGCCGGCGAGGACGACCGCTGTCGCGAGCGCCAGCGCTCCGAATGCGATCTGCTTGCGCATGGTGTTCCTTTCGGTTGGTGTGATGCAGGAGGTGTGAGGCAGGGGGTGCGGGTCAGGGCGTGCGGGCCAGGCGCACGACGGCGACGCCGCCGCCGGGCACGGTGAGGATGCCGTCCACGGCGGCGCCGGTGATCAGCTCTACGCCCGTCGCCGCGAATGCGGCCGGGTCGTCGCGGTGGTTGATCGCGACGGCGAAGTCGGCGTCGTCGCCCCGGCGCACCACGACCTCGAGGCCCTCGGGGTGGGCCGCTGGCGCGATGCCGGCATCGGCGTACACCTCGGCCATGACGGTGCGCAGGGCTGCGGCATCCAATCGGGTGCTGAGGTACCAGCCGGCACCCGAGCCATGCGCGTGGCGTGTGATCGCGGCGCCGCCGGCGCCGGGGCCGTCCACGTACGTGCCCCGCGCCTGGGCGCCTTCGAGCACGACGTCCTCCTGCCAGGCGTCGGCCAGGAGAAGTGCGGACCCGTCGGACGAGGCGTCGCCGTGCCACTGGACGGCGTGACGGGCGCCTTCGCGCAGCGGCAGGAACTCCTCGACGACGAGACCGAGAGCCTTGCGCAGCGGGGCGACGAAGCCGCCGGCGGGCACCGCGTCGTTCTCGTCGACCACGGCCGAGAAGAACGAGACGACGAGCGTTCCGCCGGACTCGACGTAGCGCGTGAGGTTCGCCGCATCGCCGCCGCTCAGCATGTACTGCGCGGGCGCGATGACGAGGCGGTAGCCCGAGAGGTCCTGGCCGGGAAGCGCGAAGTCCACCGTGATGCCGTCGCGCCACAGTCGCTCGTAGAACGAGCGGATGCGCTCGGCGTGCGACACGTCCACCGACGGCCGCCACTCGAGGTCCTGTGCCCAGAACGACTCGAAGTCCCACAGGATCGCCACGTCGGCCGCCACGCGCGAGCCGCGCACCTCGCCGAGCCGCCCCACCACGTCGCCGAGCTCGACGACCTCTCGCCACACCCGCGACGACGTGCCGGCGTGCGGGATCATCGCGGAGTGGAACTTCTCGGCGCCCGAGCGTGACGCGCGCCACTGGAAGAAGAGGATGGCGTCGGCGCCGCGCGCGAGGTGCGTGATCGAGTTGCGCGCGAGCTCGCCGGGGCGCTTGGCGACGTTGCGCGGCTGCCAGTTGACGGCCGACGTCGAGTGCTCCATGAGGATCCACGGCTTGCCGCCGCCCACCGACCGCGACAGGTCGGCGGCGATCGCCAGGCCGATCTCGCCCTCGGGGTCGGCGGCGACGAGGTAGTGGTCGTCCGACACGATGTCGACCTCGCGCGCCCATGCCCACATGTCGGTGGTCCAGCTCTGGTTGGCCATGAAGTTGGTCGTGATCGGCTGCGACGCGTGCGCACGGATCGCATCGCGTTCGGCGATGAAGCAGGCGCGCAGCTGGTGGTCGGTGAAGCGCGCGAAGTCGAGGCGCTGTGCGGGATTCACGACGGAGGGGGCGGCGGCGGGGGCGCCGACATGGTCCCACTCGCCGTAGTGCTGACCCCAGAACGCGGTGCCCCACGCCGCGTTGAGGCCGTCGAGGCTGCCGTACCTCTCGTGCAGCCATCCGCGGAAGGCGCGTACCGACTGATCGGAGTAGTCCTCGCCGACCGGCACGCCGTACTCGTTGTGCACGTGCCACAGCACGACGGCAGGGTGGTCCCCGTAGCGCTCGGCGAGGGCCGAGGCGATGCGCACGATGGCCTCGCGGTAGGCGGGCGAGGAGTGCGAGGCCATCCCGCGGGCGCCGAAGCCCAGCGTGACGCCGTCGCGCGTGACGACGCGGGCTTCGGGGTGCTTCGCGAAGAACCACGCCGGCGGGGAGGCGGTCGGGGTGCCGAGGTCGACGCAGATCCCGTGCTCGTGCAGCAGGTCGAGCAGCTCGTCCAGCCACGCGAAGTCGAACTCGCCCTCGGCGGTCTCGATGAGCGCCCACGCGAAGATGCCGACGCTCACCAGGTTCACCCCCGCCTCCCGCATGAGGGCGACGTCTTCGCGCCACACCTCTTTGGGCCACTGCTCAGGGGTGTAGTCGCCGCCATAGGCGATTCCCCGGATCTCGGGCCAACGGTCGGGCGAGGTCATGGACGCTCCATCGGGTCGGGTGCAGGGCTCGTGCCTCGGCGGGACCGGGGCTTCGGCCACCGGGACTGTGACCGGTCACAGTGTTGCTCGAGGGGATGCCGCACCGCACCGGGCGGCGAGCAACCGTTACCCAACTGTGACCGGTCACAGGTCGTGATCGTGTCGGCGACCGCATCTGTCCGTCCCCGGGGTAGAGTCACTCGTCGTGGACGAGACGACGGTGCGGCGCAAGCCGACGATCCGCGATGTCGCGGCGGCCGCGGGAGTTTCCCGAGGCACGGTCTCACGCGTCATCAACGGCGGGCACTGGGTGTCGCCCGACGCGCGCTCCGCCGTGGAGGACGCGATCCGGCGCACCGGCTACACCGCCAACCACGCCGCGCGCAGCCTCGCGACCGGACGTTCGGGCTCGCTCGCGTTCCTGCTCACCGAACCGCAGCACCTGCTCTTCCAGGACCCGACCTTCGCGCTGCTGCTGCGGGGGGCCGCCGAGGCCCTCGCGCAGCGCTCCATGACGCTCGTGCTGCTGGTCGCCGGCACCCCGGCCGAACGCGCGGGCATCGCCACCTTCGTCGGCGCCGGCCATGTCGACGGCGTGCTGCTCATCTCGTCGCACGAGGCGGACCCGCTCGTCGAGCAGCTCCTGGAGGCCGGCGTCCCCACCGTCTGCTGCGGCATCCCGCTCGGGCACGAGGCCCAGGTGCCGACGGTGTCGGTCGACGAGATCGGGTCGGCGCGCGAGATGACGCGCTACCTCCGCACCCGCGGGCATCGCCGTATCGCGATGATCGCCGGCCCCCACGACACCCCGGGCGGCCGGTTCCGGCTCGTCGGATTCGAGCAGGAGATGGGCGAGGACTTCGATCCCGGGCTCGTCGAAGAAGGCGACTACAGCCAGGAGTCCGGCGCGGTCGCGATGGCCGCGCTGCTCGAACGCGCCCCCGACATCGACGCCGTCTTCGCCGCGAGCGACCTGATGGCAGCCGGCGCGATCGCCGCGCTGCGCAAGGCCTGCCTGCGCGTGCCCGAAGACATCGCAGTCGCCGGATTCGACGACTCCGGCCTCGCCGCCACCCACGAGCCGCCGCTGACCACGATGCGCCAGCCGTGGGAGCGCCTGAGCGAAGAGATGGTGTCGCTGCTGCTGGAGGTCATCGACGGCGGCCGGCCGCAGCCGATCACGCTGCCCACGACGCTCATCGTGCGCGACAGCGCGTAGCCCGACTGTTACGTTTCGCCGGCAGCGACGCCCCGCAGACCGGGCCGTCGGTCACAGCGCCGGAGGCGGCATCCGCTCGAACTAGACTCTCCTGGTGACTTCCGGCCGCCAGTCCTTCTACATCACGACGCCGATCTACTACCCGAGCGACGTGCCCCACATCGGCCACGGCTACACCACCGTGGCCGTCGACACGCTCGCGCGCTGGCACCGCCAGGCGGGCGACGACACCTGGATGCTCACCGGCACCGACGAGCACGGTCAGAAGATGATGCGCGCCGCCTCCGCGAACGGCGTGACGCCGCAGGAGTGGGTCGACAAGCTCGTCACCGAGTCGTGGTTCCCGCTGCTGAAGACGCTCGACGTCGCCAACGACGATTTCATCCGCACGACGCAGCAGCGCCACGAGGAGCGCGTGCAGCAGTTCGTGCAGGCGATCTACGACCGCGGCTACATCTACGCCGGCGAGTACGAGGCGCTGTACTGCGTGGGATGCGAGGAGTTCAAGCCCGACTCCGAGATCGTCGACGGCACGGGCGCGTTCGAGGGCCTCAAGGTCTGCGCGATCCACTCCAAGCCGCTGGAGCTGCTGCAGGAGAAGAACTACTTCTTCAAGCTGAGCGAGTTCCAAGACAAGCTGCTGGAGCTGTACGCGACGGTGCCCGACTTCGTGCGCCCCGACTCGGCCCGCAACGAGGTGGTCTCGTTCGTCAAGAACGGTCTGAAGGACCTGTCGATCTCGCGTTCGGCCTTCGACTGGGGCATCACCGTGCCGTGGGACCCGCAGCATGTCATCTACGTGTGGGTCGACGCGCTCCTGAACTACGCCACGGCGATCGGCTACGGCACCGACCCCGAGGAGTTCGCGCGCCGCTGGCCTGCGTACCACGTGGTCGGCAAGGACATCCTCCGCTTCCACGCCGTCATCTGGCCGGCGATGCTGATGGCCGCTGGCCTGGACGTGCCGCGCGGCGTCTTCGCGCACGGCTGGCTGCTCGTCGGCGGCGAGAAGATGTCGAAGTCCAAGCTCACCGGCATCGCGCCGACCGAGATCACGGACGTGTTCGGCTCGGACGCCTACCGCTTCTACTTCCTGTCGGCGATCGCGTTCGGCCAGGACGGCTCGTTCTCGTGGGAGGACCTGTCGGCCCGCTACCAGGCCGAGCTCGCCAACGGCTTCGGCAACCTCGCGTCGCGCACGACGGCGATGATCGAGCGCTATTTCGAGGGCGTCATCCCGCCTGCCGCCTCGTATTCCGACGCTGATCTCGTGATTCAGAAGACGGTGGCGGATGCCGCGGCCGCCGCCGACGCGGCGATGGAGCGCTTCCGCATCGATGAGGCGATCTCGTCGATCTGGACCATCGTCGACGCGCTGAACCTGTACATCACCGAGAATGAGCCGTGGGCGCTGGCCAAGGACGAGGCGCAGCGCGCCCGCCTCGGCACCGTGCTCTACACGGCCGCCGAGGGACTGCGCGCGCTCGCGGTGCTGCTGTCGCCGGTGATGCCGGAGTCGACCGAGAAGCTGTGGGTCGCCCTCGGCGCGGCCGAGTCGCTCGGGCGCCTGCAGGACCAGCCGCTGCGTGAGGCGGGCGCGTGGGGTGTGCTCAAGCCCGGCACGTCGGCGAACGGCCTGGCGCCGTTGTTCCCGCGCGTCGAGCAGACCGCCTGACCTGTCCCGGTCGTTGAGCGAGCGAAGCGAGACGAAACGTCGTGACTGATCCCAGCAACTACGTCCGCACGCGCGAGAAGGGTTCGCGGGACGTGTCGTACCCCGCGGCGCCCGAGCCCCTCGCGGTGCCCGTGTACGACAACCACGCGCACCTGGAGATCGAGGACGGCCCTTCGACAGGCTCAGGGACCGGGCTCACGCTCGACGACCAGCTCGCGCGCGCCGGCGACGTCGGCGTGATCGGCGTCGTGCAGGCCGGGGGCGACATCGAGTCGAGCCGGTGGTCGGCGTGGGCTGCGGCATCCCATCCGCGCTTGCTCGCGGCGGTCGCGATCCACCCGAACGAGGCGCCCGCGTACGCGGCGGCCGGGAGGCTCGATGAGGCGATCGGCGTGATCGACGAGCTGGCCGCGCAGCCGCGCGTGCGCGCGATCGGCGAGACGGGGCTCGACTTCTTCCGCACCGCCGAGGCAGGCCTTCCCGCGCAGTTCGAGAGCTTCGAGGCGCACATCGCGCTCGCCAAGAAGCACGGCATCGCGATGCAGATCCACGACCGCGACGCCCATGACGCCGTGCTGGAGACCCTCGGGCGCGTCGGCGCCCCGGAGCGGACCGTGTTCCACTGCTTCTCGGGCGATGCCGACATGGCGCGCATCGCGGGCGAGCACGGGTACTGGCTCTCGTTCGCGGGCAACGTCACGTTCAAGAACGCCCAGAACCTTCGCGACGCCCTCGCGGTGATCCCGCGGGATCGCATCCTCGTCGAGACGGATGCCCCGTTCCTGACCCCGACCCCGCACCGCGGTCGTCCCAACGCCCCATACTTGATCCCGGTGACGGTGCGCTTCATGGCCGCCGAGCTGGGCGTCGAGGTCGACGAGCTGTGCGCGCAGCTGGCCGCGAACACGCTCGAGGTCTACGGCGCGTTCGAGGACTAGGGTTCGGTTCGTGGACGGCGAATTGTGGGATGTGACGGATGCCGCCGGCATCCCGCTCGGGATGACCCATCGCCGCGGTGACCCGGACTTTCCGGTCGGGCGGTATCACGTCGTGTCGTCGGTGTGCGCCGTGCGCGACGACGGCCGGGTCCTGATCTCGCAGCGTGCCGCGGTGAAGGACTTCGCGCTGGGCTGGGAGTTCGCGGCGGGCAGCGCGCTGGCCGGCGAGACGAGCCGTGAGGCGGCGGTCCGCGAGTTGCGCGAAGAGACCGGGCTGCGCGCCTCGGGTGCCGGGCTCGCCTTCGTCGGGCGCTGCGTCGAGACGTCGGCGCTCTTCGACGTGTACGTGGCGCACGACGTCGACCCTGCGACGCTGGCGCTCGATCCGGATGAGGTCGCCGCGTCCGAGTGGGTGACGTTGGACGACGTGCGCGTGCGCTATCGCGCGGGTGAGTTCGCCGGACCCTGGGTCGCTCGCCTGGACGCGCTGTGGCCTGCGCTCGTCAGCGCCGTGCGCGGCCAAGAGGGGCCGACGCCGTCCCGATGACCGCCTACGCGACGTACGACCCGGATGCCGGCGGCCGGCCGCCCGCCGCGGTGTCGCTGCGCCCGGCGACGCGGGGCGACGTCTCGGAGATCCTGCGGATCGAGGTGGCAGCCGGACGTGCGCCGGCCGCCGTGGGCAGCGCCGAGGGCTACCGGCGGGCGATCGCCGATCCGCAGCGCTGCGTGCTGGTCGCCGAGACGACCGAGACCGCCGAGACCGGCCGGGCGGTCGTCGTCGGATGGGCCAAGACCCATCTGCACGTCGAGGTGGTCGATCCCGCACCGCCGGGTCACTATCTCGCGGGTATCACCGTGGACCCGCGGTGGCGCCGGCGCGGCATCGGCGCGGCACTCACCGACGCCCGGCTGCAGTGGATCGCCGCGCGTGCCGACGAGGCGTTCTACATCGTCAACGCGCACAATCTCGCGTCGATCGCGCTGCACGAGCGAGGGGGCTTCGAGGAGGTCCTGCGTGCGCCGCGCCTGCTGGGTGTGGAGTTCACCGGCGGCGTCGGCCTGCTCATGCGCCGACGGTCTGACGGGTCGTAGCGGCGGGGTCGACGATCGACAGCAGATCGACGAGCACACCGTTGACGGGCGTCGGGACTGCGTAACGGCTGCCGATCCTCACGACCGCCCCGTTGCGGGCATCGACCTCGAGCGGGCGGCCGGCGAGGCGGTCGGCGTGGAGCGAGTTGGGCGAACCATCGCGCGGGCTGGGGAACCCGGCGACGATCTCGTCGGCCAGGTCGTCGGCGAGCGCCGCTCCTTCGGCGCGTCCGACGGCGATCGCTTCGTGCACGACCTCTCGCACCAGACGCTGTGAAGCGGGCGCCGACATGTCGAGGCCGGGCACGAGCATGGTCGCCGTGATGGCGCCCGGTGCATTGAGCGCCAGCTTGCGCCATGCGGCGGTGACGAAGTCGCTCGTGGGCGTGACGGTCAGCGCCGAGGAGGCGAAGAGCTCCGCGAAGCGGATGCCGCGCCCCGAGTCCGGCACGATGAGCTCGGATCTGCCGCTGTGCGTGATCCTTCCGGGGGCGGACCGGTGGGCGGCCAGCGTCACCACGACCGGCAGGATCTGCTCGCGCGGGACGTGGGGTGCGAAGCGCTCGACGTGCTCGACGCCGTTCTGCAGCACCGCCACGGTGGTGTGCGGACCCACCAGCGGGCGAAGCCACACCGCCGTACCGGCGACGTCGTAGGCCTTGGTGGCCACGATCACCACGTCGACCTCGCGCGCGAGGTCGGGGTCTGTGAGCGGGCGCGGGGTCGCACGCAGGACGCCGTCCGGCGTCTGGACCTCGAGCCGGTCGAACGGTGTGCGCGCAGCGATCGCGACGGACTCCGGGTCGATCGCCGACAGGTGCGCAGCGACGGTTCCGCCGATCGCGCCGGCGCCGATGACTGCGACACTGACCATGCACTCATGATGTCCGACCTCGACGGCGATGGCGAACGTGCGCCTCGTCGGGCCGTTCTGAAGAAGTGGAGAGCGGATGCCGCAGCCCGCCCCGCAGCGGGCGGTCAGCCGGGCAGCGGGCCTCAGTCGATCAGCGGGCGTCCGCCGTCGCCGGGCTCGTCCTGGGCGGCGGCCTCGTCCGCGGCGTCTGCGTCCAGGACGGGCTTGGCGGCGGCGATGTTGCGGATCGGTCGCCACACCAGCAGCAGCGTGACGAACGAGCCGGCGAACGCGAACCACCACGGCGCGGTGAGACCCCACGTCTGAGCGATGAGGCCGCCGAGCAGCTGACCGATCACGAGGCCGCCGAAGACGCCCACCATGTTCACCGACGCGATCCGCCCCTGCAGTTCGAGGGGCACCAGGCGCTGGCGCACCGTCGTCGAGATCGTGCCCCACACGAACGCGTACAGGCCGAACCCGAACATGATGACGAGGGCGACGACGCCGTTCGTCGTGAGCGCGAACGACAGATGCATCAGCACCTCCAGCGACAGGCACACGCGCATGAGGGTCGAGAACGACACGTGCTTCTCGAGCCAGCCGAAGCTGCCGATCGCGACGATCCCGCCGAGCGCCGATGCCGTCGTGAGCGCGCCGTACCCGATGGCGCCCATGTGCAGGTGCTCGGTCGCGTACAGCACGAGGACGCTCCAGGGCGCTGCCCACGTGACGTTGAAGACGAGGATGATCAGCACCAGTGTCCGCACCGGCGGGTTGTGGCGCAGCCACCGCAGGCCTTCGCGGATCGGATGCGGCTTCGCGGGCGTGCCGTCGGCCCCGAGGGGCTGCGCGCCCAGGGCCGCCGCATCCCGTTTCGGAATCGGGGTGTCGGCGATCCTCGAGATCAGCAGGACGGCGAGTGCCACGCACACGATCTGCAGCAGGAACGGCCAGAAGGACCCGATCGCGAAGAGGAACGCGCCCAGCGGTGGCCCGGCGAGCTGGTTGGCGACGAGGTAGCCCGCCTGCATGCGGGCGTTGCCGATACCGAGGTCGGCGGGTCGCACCATCATCGGCAGCAGCGTGCTGCCGGCCGAGTCGGCGAACACCTCGGCGGTGCCGTAGAGGAACGCGGTGGCCAGCACGACCCACACGTTCGCGTGCCCGGTGACCAGGAACACCACCAGCGCTCCGACGATGACCGCGCGCACGCCGTTCGCGAGCATCACCAGGCGACGGCGGTCGTGGTGGTCGGCGACGGCGCCCGCGAACAGGCCGAACAGCAGCCACGGCAGGAACTGCATCATGGCGCCCGAGGCGACCAGTACCGGCGACGACGTCATCGACGCGATCAGCAGCGGTGCCGCCGACAGTGCGATCCCGTCGCCGAGATTGCTCGTCCACGACGAGGCCAGCAGCCACCGGAAATCCGTGCCCAGACGGCGTGGCGCGATCAGTTCGCCGAGCGAGGGCATCCCAGCATCTTAAGGGACCCCGGATGCCGCCACCCGGCGGCGTCCGTCAGCTCGTGGCCGGGGCATCCTTCCGGTGGACGAACAGGGTCTCGGTCTGCTCGATGTCCATGCCCTTGGTCTCGGGCACCCGCCAGGCCACGTACAGGAACGACAGCGCGGCGAAGACGGCGTACATGCCGTACGTGAAGGGGAGCGACAGGGCCGAGAGCGCCGGGAACGAGATCGTGACGAGGAAGTTCGCGATCCACTGGGCCCCGGCCGCCACGCCGAGCGCCTTGCCGCGGATGCGGCTGGGGAAGATCTCACCCAGCAGCACCCACACCAGCGGACCCCACGATGCGCCGAACCCGACCACGAACACATTCGCCGCGACCAGCGCGATGGGACCCCACGGCGCGGGCAACGTCACCGCTCCCGAGGCGTCGGTGGTGGAGAACACGAACGACAGCGACATGAGGCCGAGCGACAGCGTCATCATCACCGAACCGGTGAGGAGGATGGGTTTGCGGCCGATCCGATCGACGAGGAAGATCGCGATGAGCGTGACCAGCACATTCGTGATCGAGGTGACGACGCTGATCGTGAACGAGTCGCTCTCGTCGAAGCCGACCGACTGCCACAGGCTCGTGGAGTAGTAGAAGATCACGTTGATGCCGACGAATTGCTGGAACACCGACAGGATGATGCCGACCCAGACGATCCGCTGAAGGCCCAGCACCGGGCCCCGGATCGAGACGCCGGCGTTCTTGCGGTCGGACTCGATGGCGTTCTGCAGCTCGCGGATGGTCTGGTCGAGGTCGGCAGGCGGCATGAGGCGCGCGAAGATCGCCCGAGCCTCGTCGCGACGTCCCTTCGCCAGCAGGAAGCGAGGCGATTCGGGCACCGTGAACGAGAGGATGCCGTAGACGGCCGAAGGGATGACGCCGACCAGGAACATCCACCGCCACGCCTCGAGGCCGAACCACAGCACATTGTCGGCGCCGCCGGCGGCGTTCGCGAGCAGCGCGTCCGACAGCAGCGCGGCGAAGATGCCGATCGTGATCGCGAGCTGCTGCAAGGAGGCGAGGCCGCCGCGCACCTGACGCGGTGCGATCTCGGCGATGTAGGCCGGTGCGACCACCGACGCGATGCCGATGCCGAGACCGCCGATGACGCGCCACAGCGCGAGGTCCCACGGCGAGAACGCGAGGCCCGCGCCGATCGACGACACGAAGAACATGATCGCGCCGAGGAACATCACCCGCAGGCGCCCCCACCGGTCGGACAGGTTGCCCGCGATGATCGCGCCCACCGCGCAGCCGAGCAGCGCGATCGCCACGACGAAGCCGGTGATGACGTCATTGAGCGCGAAGTCTTCCGAGATCGAGTCGACGGCGCCGTTGATCACCGAGGAGTCGAAGCCGAACAGGAAGCCGCCGACGGCAGCCGCGATCGACAGGCCGATCGCGCGACGGCCGTAGGGGCTGCGGAGCGAGAAGGCGTCCGCCGGGATCGATCCGGTCGTGTTCATGGACGTCACGCTAGCGGTCGGTCCTCACGAGGGGGAGGGCTTGCGCGAGCGAGTCGCGATGTGTCACAGCTGCCGACGGCGTGCTATCGCGTCGCGTCGAGCCCGACGGCGGCGAGCCACGCGAGGATCGCCGAGCGGGAGTTGCCGTCGTCGATCGCGTCGTCCGAGAGTGCCCGTTCGGCGCTCTCCGCCTCGGCCAGCCCTCCGTCGCCGCCGAGCGCCGAGAACATCAGGACGTAATCGCCGAGCGGTGCGTCGGAGGCGTCCGCACCGCCGGCCTCGGCGACGGCGGCGTGCACCCGCGCGGGCGAGCCGGCGAGGTACTGCAGCGACACCGGCCCCATCGGCAGGAGCTGGATGCCGAGGATCGCCGAGGGCTCGCTGCTGAACCACGTGGCATAGTCGCGCTTTCCTCCCCACGTGAGGGACACGATCGAATGTCCGTAGCCGGCGGCCACGTCGTCGAGATCGGGTTCCAGCCACAGCGTCCGCGCAGCGGATGCCTCGGCCGCCAGCATCCAGTCGGCCTGAGTGGTGAGCGACTCGTCGCCTCGCACGCGAGCCCACAGCGCCAGTCCGTTCCAGGCGGCCACGGCTTCGGAACTGGACTCCTGGTTGTTGCCGTCGGCGAACGGCGACAGGCCAGACGCCCACGAGTGCCCGCGGTACGGGTCGAAGCAGCGCAGCACGGGGAGCATGTCGTCCGCGCCTGACGAGATGTCGGCCGCGAGGGCGTCCAGTACGGGGGACAGCTCGTCGGCGACCTCGGGACGATAGGCCGCGAGCTCAGCGCCGGCGCTCAAGAAGTACCCGTAGTGGAAGTGATGGTCGTTGCCCTCCTCCGAGCCGAAGGACGGCGTGAGCCCCACCACGAGATGCAGGGCGTCGTCGTAGGCGAAGCAGCGGTCGTCGCGCACGGCGCACCCGTCGGGCTCGGTCCACACGCGCAGCTGCTCCCACAGCAGGTCGGCCGCTTCGTCTGCGATGTCGGTCTCGCCGAGACTGCGCGCGAGCGAGAGGAACCCGGCGGTGCGTGCCAGCCACTTGCCGCCGAAGTAGGTGTCGGCGGGCGCTGCGGGCACGGCGGCGACGTCGGCGGCGAGCTGGGCCACCAGACGGTCGCGGCGGTCGCGGTCGAGTCCGTCCAGGTCGTACGACGCGGTCGCCCTCACCCGCGGGACCGACCATTCGAGCTCTGCAGCCCGACACGCGTGCGCGGTGCCGTAGGCGGTGGCGAAGGTGCCGAGATCGCACCCGTCGGCCGGCTCCCGTCCGGGCAGCGGCACGAGCACCGTCGAGGTCCCGTACTCCAGGCGGGTGTCGGCGGTCTGGTCGTGGACGGCGTAGTCGACGGACACGTCCGTCACCGGGTCGCCCAGCGCCGCTGCCCACGCAGCCGGGGTCGAGTCGTCGGGCACGGCGAAGACCTGCGCCACGGCACCGGGCGCCAGATGCAGCACTCCGTCGTAGTGGCCGTTCGGCGCCCGCACGCCGAACGCCGTGTCGTCGGCCGTCGCCACCCACAGTCCGGGGGCTTGCTCCGAGAGCGGCGCACCGAGGGCGAGCGACACGTCGCGGTCGGCTGTGAAGGACACCACCGGCAGCCCCTCTGCGACAGTCACGGCGCCGAGCACCCCGGCTGAGTCGGAGTACTCGAGCGTGACCGAGACCGGATCGTGACGGACGACCTCGACGTCGGCGTGCTCGGTCGCGTCCGTCCCGATCGTGACGATCAATCCGCCCCCGAAAGGCGCTGCGATGGTGTTCTCGACAGCGGTCACCTCGGGCAGATCGATCGTGAACGAATCGTCTGCGGCGGCGAAGGCGAGCGGGTAGGGGAACACCGGCTGCGGCTGCGTGCCGAACACCAGGCCGGAGTACCACCGGTTCGTGGGTGGCAGGACGCCGTCCGCCAGCCGATTCGGAACGGGTTCCGCGATGCGCTCGACAGGAAGGTCCGCCACGTGTGCAGAGGACGCAGGAGTCGGCGTGGTCCACGGGCCGCGTGCAGCGGCCGGCGCGCACGCCGTCGAGCCCGCGACCGCCGCGACGGCCAGCAGCACCGCGCCCACAGCCCGCCGGATCACAGGCCGATCTTCCGCAGCAGGTCGTGGAGCGCATCCGTGACGCCGGCGAGCGGCCCGTCGTCGCGCAGCTGGACGCTGGCCGACACCGGCGTTCCCGACTGGAACAGCCCGGTCGCGGGTGAGGCCTCCAGTTGCGCGCTTTCGACCCGGACAGTGGACAGCGCCTGTCCGTCCGCCGTCTCGACGTCGATGCGCGCGACGGTGCCGCGGATCGTGTCCTGGTTGGGCAGCAGCAGCTCGACCTCGGCGCCCTCGGCGATGCGGGCGTAGTCGCGAGCGGTCAACACGAACTCCGCCTCGACGAACAGCGATCGGTCGCGGTCGATCGTGGCGATCACGCCTCCCGACTGCGCGAAGCCGCCCTGCGGGACGGCGACGGTCGCGACGGTGCCGTCGACGGTCGCGACGATCGTCGACGTGCCGTCGTCGCCGAGCCCGGCGAGCACCGCGGGGTCCACGACATAGCCCGAGGCGATGTCCCGGCGCAGCTGGAGGCTGTGCACGTCGAAGAGCGGATCGCCCGCTGACACGTCGTCGCCGACCGCGACGTACTGGCGCGTGACGATCCCGCCGTAGTCGGTGCCCACGGGAAAGCTCTCGGCGACGATCGAGGCCGTCGTGCTGATCGCCTGCCGCTGGCGCTGCGTGAACACCAGCGTGCCCGCCGCGACGATCGCGAGGGTGACGATGAGCCCGAGCACGAGCTTGAGACGGTTCGCCCACGTCATCGCACACCTCCCGCCGGAACGGGCGGACGCAGGTCGCGGCGGGTGCGAACGGATGCCTCGTCTCCGCGTTCTGCCGCGGCACGTGCGCCGGCGGTCACGGTCTGCGCCGCTTCGGCAGTGGCCGGGAGCGGCCGGGCGACGATGGTGCGCGGCACGATCTCGGCCTGCTCCGCGACCGGCGAAGCGTGCCGCCGCGGGTGCTTGCGGGTCTGGGACTCGCGCAGGGCTGCCGCGAGGAACGCGCCCAGGATGACCGTGTTGGTCGCATTCCAAGCGGTCGCCAGCGTGAGCACTCCGTTCTCGGAGTCCCGCCACACCGCGACCACGGTGGTCAGGGCCAGGAACACGAAGAACAGCGTCTGCGGGATGGCGAAGTTGAACGGCGAGCGCGCCGAGGCCGAACCGGTCACGTGCCAGCCCACGTCCTTGCCCGTCATCACGTTCCACAGCGCCTTGGTGTAGATCGGGAACGAGACGGTGGCGAGTGTCAGCGTCTCCCACCGGAAGGATCCGACCGCGAACCATGCGAGCAGGACCTGCATGACGTAGAACCCGGCGTAGTAGAGCGCCCACGTCCACACGGTGATGTCGAGGTTCATCGGCCGCAGCTCGAAATAGATCTCCAGCGGCGGCACGAGCAGCAGCAGCAGCGGGCAGATGCCGGTGAGGTAGAACGTCGCGGTGACCAGGTACTGGATCCGCTGCTCCGCCGTGAGCGAGCGGCGAGGACCGAGCGGGTTGTGTCGCAGCAGGATCTCGAACCCGCCGGTCGCCCACCGCAGCTGCTGCTTGCTGTACGCCTCGACGGTCTCGGGAGCCTCCCCGACGGCGAGCACGTCCGGGATGAAGATCGAACGCCAGCCGCGCTCGTGGAGAGTGAGGGCCGTCCACACGTCCTCGGACTTCGAGTCCGTGTGCATGCCGCCGATCTCATCGATCGCGTGCCGGCGGAAGATCACGTTCGTGCCCACGCAGAACGCCGAGTTGAACCGATTGCGACCGGGCTGGATGAAGCGGTAGAACACCGTCTGCATGTACGCCGCGCCCCGGGCGACGACGGTGTGAAGGTTGCCGTACGCCTGCGGCGTCTGGACGAACGCCACGTCCCGGTGGACGAAGAACGGGAGCGTCTCGGTGAGGAACGCCGGATCCGGCACGAAGTCCGCGTCGAAGATGACGAAGTACTCGCCCTTGGCGAGCGTGAGGGCGTGGTTGATGTTGCCCGCCTTCGCGCCGTGCGCGCTCAGCCGGCGGACGTACCAGGCGCCGAGCTCCGCCGAGATGTCGCGGATCTCGTCGGACCGCCCGTCGTCGAGCACCCATGTGCGATGACGGCCGCGGATCCCCACAGCCGCCGCCACCGTACGGCGAACGGTGGCGGGCTCCTCGCCGAAGACGGTGACGAACACATCGACGAGGACGGGTTCCCCGCCGAGATGCGGAGTGTCGCCTGCCTCGCCGGGCGCAGCGAACAGCTTCGCGGCGGCGTCGTGGTACGCGAAGTCGCGGGGGTCGTTCCCGCTGGAGAGGATCGTCCACATCGACAGCAGCGCGTGGACGACGAGCACCGTCTCTGCCGCGATCACCATCGCGTAGGGCAGCAGATCCCCGCGGTTGCGGGGATCGAGGAGGAATCCGCCGTAGGCGAGGACGCCGATCGTGGCGACCACGACCAGCAGGATCATGACGGGCGACGGCTCGCCGCGCGTCGTCGGTGTGGTGGTTCGTTGGGTCATGCGCACCCCCAGGTCGTACCGTTCCCCAGTGCGGGTACGCGGCGACGTTGGTGCGATCCGCTTGCTCCCATGGTGCGCCCCGCGGGCGTCGTCGCGATTCCCTTCGTGTGAACTGCCCGTGACGATTCGCTGGGAGCGGCGTCGCTACAGTTGACGCATGCCCGTGACACTGCTCGGCGCGGCCGAGATCCGCGCGCTCGCCGCCGACCTCGACGTCACCCCGACCAAGAAGCTCGGGCAGAATTTCGTCGTGGACGCCAACACGGTCCGCAAGATCGTGCATGTCGCCGAGGTCCGGCCCGGTGATCGCGTGGTCGAGGTGGGGCCGGGCCTGGGATCGCTGACGCTCGCGATCCTCGAGGCCGGGGCATCCGTGACCGCCGTCGAGATCGACCATCGCCTCGCCGAGCGGCTGCCCGCGACGGCGGCCGCGCACGGTGTCACAGGCGGCGCGCTGACGGTCGTCGACGCCGACGCGCTGCGGATCACCGAGCTGCCGGGCGACCCGACGGTGCTCGTGGCGAATCTGCCGTACAACGTCAGCGTGCCGGTGCTGCTGCACTTCCTGGAGCACTTCCCCGGACTGGAGCGCGGCGTCGTCATGGTGCAGGCCGAGGTCGGAGAGCGACTGGCCGCCGCACCCGGATCCAAGACGTACGGCGCGCCGAGCGTCAAGGCCGCCTGGTACGGTCCGTGGCGTCTCGCCGGCACGGTCTCGCGTCAGGTGTTCTGGCCCGTGCCCAACGTCGACAGCGTGCTCGTCGGCTTCCGCCGCGACAGCCCCGAGACCAGTGGCAGGCAGCCCCGCGGGGACGAGGCGCTGCGCGTCCGGACGTTCCGCATCGTCGACGCCGCGTTCCAGCAGCGTCGCAAGATGCTCCGGCAGGCTCTCTCCGGCGTGCTCGGCGGGACGGCGGCCGAGGCATCCACTGTCCTGGAACGCGCCGGGGTGGCGCCGACCGCACGCGGCGAGCAGCTCACGGTCGACGACTACGTGCGCATCGCCCAGGCGGCAGGGGACGCCCCCGAAGTGTGACGTTTCGCGACTGTTCACCGTGTGCTGAGCGGCCGTCACGAAACATGCCGGTAACATTTGTGCGTCCGCCGTCCCGTTCCACGGGCAGCTCGCCTCGCGGCGGACCGGAGTGAATCGCATGCGACCCGCCGAGTACCCGGCTCCCGAACGCATCCTGCTGCACATCAGCGACACCCACCTGCGAGCGGTGTCGACGCCTCGTCTGTTCGACGCCCTCGACGGCGCAGCCCTGCTGTCGCGCGCGCTGGCGGCCATCGACGCGTCTGGCGTCCGCCCCCATGCCGTCGTCTTCACGGGCGACCTCGTCGACCTGGGCGAGCGCAGCGCATACGCCGACCTGCGTGCGCTCGTCGAGCCCTTCGCCGAGCGGCTGGGCGCGCGGGTGCTGTGGGTGATGGGCAACCACGACGATCGCCGGGCGTTCCGCGCCGAGCTGCTGGACGAGGCATCCGATCTGCGCCCCGTCGATCGGGTGGACGAGCTCGACGGGCTCCGCGTCGTCACACTCGACACCAGCGTCCCCGGTCATCATCACGGCGAGCTCCGTGACGAGCAGCTGGCGTGGCTGACCGCCGTGCTGGCCACGCCCGCGCCGCTCGGCACGATCCTCGCGATGCACCACCCGCCGGTGCCGGCCGTGCTGCCGCTGGCCGCGAGCGTGGAGCTGCGGGACCAGCGGCGGCTGGCCGCCGTGCTGCGCGGCACCGACGTGCGCGCGATCATCGCGGGTCACCTGCACTATTCCACGTTCGCGACGTTCGCCGGCATTCCCGTGTCGGTGGCCTCGTCCACCTGCTATGCGCAGGACCTCACGGTGCCCGTCGGCGGGACGCGGCCGCAGGACGGCGCACAGGCGTTCAACCTCGTGCACGTCTACGACGACACCGTCGTGCACTCCGTCGTGCCGGTCGACGCTCCTCGCGCCCTGGAATACATCGACCCCGACGAGGCCCAGCGACGATTGCGCGAGGCCGGGGTGATGTCGCTCAGTGCCGAGCGGAGGGATGCGCCGACCGCGCCGATTCCTCGGCTGCGCTGAGCTCGACCCGCTCCCACGGGGCCCGCACCGGGAACATGCGCTCCAGCGCCTCGCGGAGGCTGCGCACGCGCACCGCCTCGGGCACCTCGGCCTCGCCGCCGTCGTTGAGGCAGAACATGTCGACGTCCGTGCGTGCGGCCAGCCGCTCCATGCGCCGCAGTCCCGACGCCATGGTCGTCTGCGCGTACTGCACCCGCGCCTCGCGCGTGGCGACCGCGCGGCCGGTCATGAGCGCGTAGTAGTGGTACAGGCTGTTGGTCACCGAGATGTCCGTCGCGGATCGGAACCGGGATGCCGCCGTCCGCGCGAAATCGTCCGCGAAGGACTCTTCGAGCTCGGCCATGACGCTGCGGCGCAGCGGCGTCGCGCAGTGATCGAGGTCGCGCAGGATCGTCCGCCCGAAGCGCTCCCGCAGGAGCGCGCGGTTCACCCGTAGCCCGTTGTCGTGCCCGCTGCGGTGCGCCGCGGGCGACCCCGTGCCGATGCGCACCTCGCACTCCACGAACTTCGTCACGCCGGCGCCGGTGAAGAAGAGCTCGGGTTCGACGAGCCGGCCGAAGAACATGTCGTCGTTCGAGTACAGGAAGTGCTCGGCGAGCCCGGGGATGCGGTGCAGCTGGGCCTCGACGGCGTGCGAGTTGTGGGTGGGCAGCACCGAGGGATCCGCGAAGAACTCCTCGCTGCGCACGACCGTGACCTTCGGGTGATCGAGCAGCCACGCAGGGGCGGGGGAGTCGGTGGCGATGAAGATGCGGCGCACCCACGGCGCGTACATGTGGACGCTGCGCAGGGCGTAGCGCAGCTCGTCGATCTGCCGGTACCGCACCGCGCCCGCGTCGTCGCCGCCGACGACGTACTCGGACAGCTGAGCCGCCCGCTGGCTCTGGAACTCGCTGGAGGACCCGTCGACCCAGGAGAAGACGATGTCGATCTCGTCGGTGACTTCGAGCGGGTGGGGATCGAACATGCCGGCGATCGTGCGCCACGTGCGCCCGTAGCGCTCGACGGAGGCGAACGACAGATCGGATGCCGGGGTCCGGCGCCGCAGCATCGCGTTGGCGCGCGGCGCCTCGACCTCGTCGCCGGAGAACCTCCA